>CEAF01047179.1_pt1 | contig 92230 bp, 96 predicted proteins | sample 557431 | NCBI WGS metagenome assembly CEAF01 (sample SAMEA3182068, study PRJEB8094) | gut metagenome | biome: human; feature: gut; material: Stool; isolation source: human stools | place: Canada | collected 2013-11-18 | reverse complement strand
GCCGTACGTCCCATACCTACATATTCCCACATGACATGACCCAGTTTCTTGTGGATAGAATCAACAGATTCTTTACCCTGGATGCTCATGAACTTGTCAATCTTAGCTTGAACTGCTTTTTCAGCTTCAGCAAATTCAGGAAGATCGGTAGAGAAACGAGGAACAGTGATCTGGTCTGCCAGATAGTTCTGGATAGTGTAAGGCAATACGAAGTAACCGTCAGCCAAACCTTGCATCAATGCAGAAGCACCGAGGCGGTTTGCACCATGGTCGGAGAAGTTACATTCACCGATAGCGAACAGACCCTTGATAGTGGTTTGCAGTTCGTAGTCTACCCAGATACCACCCATTGTATAGTGGATAGCCGGATAAATCATCATCGGGTTATAATATTTCACACCACTGATTTCTTTAGCCAGTTCGCCCGGATTAACGTCAGTGATTTCTTCGTACATATCGAAGAGGTTACCATAACGTTGAAGAACAACGTCGATACCCAAACGGTTGATAGCTTCAGAGAAGTCGAGGAATACGGCCAAACCTGTGTTGTTTACACCGAAACCTGCGTCGCAACGTTCTTTAGCGGCACGGCTGGCAACGTCACGCGGAACCAGGTTACCGAATGCCGGATAGCGGCGTTCCAAGTAATAGTCGCGGTCTTCTTCAGGAATATCACTTCCTTTGATTTCGCCTTTCTGAAGTTTCACAGCATCTTCTTTTTTCTTCGGAACCCAGATACGACCGTCGTTACGGAGAGATTCAGACATCAAAGTCAGCTTAGACTGCTTGTCACCATGTACCGGAATACAAGTCGGGTGAATCTGAACGTATGCAGGGTTAGCGAATACAGCACCCTTGCGGTAGCAAGAGATAGCAGCTGTACAGTTACAACCCATAGCGTTGGTAGACAAGAAGTAAGCGTTACCATAACCACCGGTAGCGATAACTACTGCGTGAGCGGCAAAGCGTTCCAGTTTACCTGTTACAAGATTTTTAGCGATGATACCGCGGGCACGTCCGTCAACGATAACCACATCCTGCATTTCATAACGGGTATACAGTTTTACAGTACCTGCGTTTACCTGACGGCTCAATGCAGAGTAAGCACCCAGCAGCAACTGCTGACCAGTCTGGCCTTTAGCGTAGAAAGTACGGGATACCTGTGCTCCACCGAAAGAACGGTTGTCCAGCGTACCGCCATATTCGCGAGCGAAAGGAACACCTTGCGCTACACATTGGTCGATGATAGCGTTAGACACTTCAGCCAAACGATATACGTTTGCTTCACGGGCACGATAGTCGCCACCTTTTACAGTATCGTAGAACAGACGGTAAACAGAGTCACCATCATTTTGATAATTCTTTGCAGCATTGATACCACCCTGTGCAGCGATAGAGTGTGCACGACGGGGAGAATCTTGAATACAGAAATTGAATACTCTGAAACCCATTTCACCAAGTGAAGCAGCGGCAGAAGCACCTGCCAGACCCGTACCCACAACGATGATGTCCAAACGACGTTTATTAGCGGGGTTCACCAATTTCTGGTGAGCTTTATAGTTGGTCCATTTCTCAGCCACCGGGCCTTCTGGAATTTTTGAATCTATCTTGATCATAATATTATTTACAATTTAATCATTTACAATTTACTATTTAGCAAGCACCGCCACAAATCAGTGTTTTCACGAAGAATACCACTACTACCAGTGCGAAACCGAGTACAACAATCGTAGAATAGATGTTAGAAATACATTTCCAACGATTGATCCATACTTTGTTGTTCCATCCCAGTGATTGCATAGAGCTCCAGAAACCGTGAGTCAGGTGGAACCACAAAGCAAACAGCCAAACGAGGTAAAGAACTACGTAAACCGGGCTAGAGAAAGTCTGCTGGATGTGATAAGCACCGTTAGCGGCATAAGCCAGCGTCAGTGTATCAGCGTGCATGCCCATGTTGTGCATCAGTTCCGGCAACTGCATTTTTGCCCAGAAGTTGAAGAGGTGCAAACCAAGACCTACGATAACGATCAGACCCAGCACCAACATGTTTTGAGATGCCCATTCTACAGTTTTTGGTTTGTCAACCACTGCATAGCGTTCGCTACCACGCGCTTTGCGATTCTGCATTGTCAGCCAGAATGCGTAGATGATGTGAATCACAAAAAGAGCGGCTAGTCCTGCGGTAGCCACTAACGCATACCAGTTTGCTCCCAGGAACTCACAAACCATGTTGTAACCATCAGCCGAGATGATTGCAACCAAGTTCATCGCCATGTGAAATGTTAGAAACAGGACAAGGGCGATACCGGTAACGCTCATCACCACTTTCCTTCCTACAGATGAATTACTTAACCACATAAATGATTGAATTTAAATTATTTAATTGTTAGAACTAAAATTTCGACGTTTTACACCTCTTACGGACTGCAAAAATAGGGGAAATAGATTGATTGAGCAAGGAATTAAAGAAATAATTCTTTAATCGCTAATCTTTCCGATTTTTTCACCATTGGCTGCTTTCTTGCGTAAGGCGCGTGGAGTGTCACCAAAAGAGTCTTTGCAGAAGTGCGCAAAGTGGGACAGAGAGTCGAATCCGTATCGGTTACATATCTCTGTGATTCGCATATTAGTGTGTTGGAGGTCATCCAGGATGCCTTCCCGTTTTTTCTCCAGTATCCATTCGTATACGGGGATTCCGTACATGTTTTTGAAGAGTCGGCGGAAGGTCGTGGTTGTGTAACCTCCCAGATGTGCAAATTCTTCCACACTTTTCACCTTGCTGTAATTTTGTATCACGAAGTATTGGAAGCTCTCCGTATAAGTACTGATCGGGTAGAAGAAAGTCTTTAATTGAGGTAGCGGATAGAAATTGGTAATCAGGAATACCAATTCCTTACATTTCAGTTCGATATATTTGCTGCAAGGAGATTTTTCATTGAGGAAGTCGGGCATACTGCTGATAAGGGAATGAATTCTTTCGCTCATCACCAGAGGGGTGTAGGTCAAGGGTGCTTCCGCTTGATCTTTTATCTCATTGTAACGGTCTTCGCAGAGTAGAGGGAGTTCGTTGAACCAGAATGTGATGTATTCAACGTCCGTAAGAGCCAGTATTTCTATTTTAGACCCGATGGCCTGTAGGATAAACTGCTTTTCGTGTAAGGTATTTCCCGGGTACTCTTCACTATTGATAAGTAATTCGCCTTTAAGCATGAAAAGCATACAATTTTGCGTGCACTTATCTTTAGGAATGTGTTCTCCTTTGGGTAAGTTCCTATATACGAGAGTGTTTTCAGTAGCTCTTGGACACCCTGTACAATTCTTATATTGTATACAAAATGAATCTTCTGGCATCGGTCTTATTCGTGAATTATTATCATCAGGGAACAAAGATAGGATTTTTTGTGTAAACTTGTGCTCTTTCTGTTGATTATTGGAAGTTATATAGTAATTTTTGAACATCATTTTATGCTGAGAGTGCATACTTTTGTGGTTGAAACTCATAAAATATTAATCGTTATGCTAATACCTAGAAAGATTATCTTTTCTTTGTTTCTGTTGGTCGGTGTATGTCTTTATGCACAACAGAAATCTTTTGTAAGTTCTTATGTGCGTGGAAATTTCTACAACCGGGGACGTGTCGCTATTGAAAGTCTGCGGGCAAGCGACGACCTTATTCTATTAAATGTCCATCCCAATAAGGACGGATCGCTCTCTTTTGAGAACCCTCGTGCATTTCAAGGTAAAGGAGTCACTACTTGGGAGGGATTGATAAAATCCATTCGTGCTGAGGTGAAAGGGACGAAGGCGAAAGTACGGATTGGAGCTTCCAGTGGTCAGTGGAAGGCGATGGTAGCTGATGAGACCGCCCGTACGGCATTTGCAAAAAATATAAAGAAAGTGCTCCAACAAAATAAGCTTGATGGCATTGACCTGGACTTTGAATGGGCGGAGAATGCGAAAGAATATGAGGATTACAGTTTGGCTATTCTCAAGATGAGGGAAGTGCTGGGCGATAAATACATTCTCAGCGTATCTCTGCATCCGGTTTCTTATAAGATAAGTAAGGAGGCGATTGCTGCCGTTGATTTTATTTCACTTCAATGTTATGGTCCTTCACCGGTTCGTTTTCCGGTAGAGAAATATTGTTCGGATATACAGATGGTATTGAAATATGGTATTCCGAAAGAGAAGCTGGTGGCAGGAGTTCCCTTTTATGGAGTGACAAAGGATAACTCGAAAAAGACTGAAGCTTATTTTAGTTTTGTGCAGAATGGGCTGATTACGAGTCCGGCAGAGAATGAAGTAAATTATAAAGGAGAAGTGTATGTGTTTGACGGGCAAGATAATATCCGTATCAAGACACGTTATGCGAAAGAGCAGGGCTTGAAAGGAATGATGAGTTGGGACTTGGCTACAGATTTGCCGTTGGATAACAGCCAATCATTGCTTAAAGCCATGATTGAAGAATTGAATAAAGAGTAGAGTCGTAGACTGTAATTGTCATTTAAACGCAGATTCTCGCAGATTTGAATATCAGTTCTTTGCGAGAATCTGCATTTAGTTTTTTATACCTGCTTTATCTGTTTCAGATAATCTGAGGGTGAGACACCGAATTCTTCTTTAAAGCATTGGCGGAAATAGCCTGTACTGTTCATTCCTACTTTATAGGCAATTTCAGATATATTAAACTTCCCTTCGAGCAACAGCCGTTCCGCATTCTGCATTTTCACCTTCCGGATGTATTCGTTGGTTGAAAGTCCGGTAAGTGCTTTCATTTTCCGGTAAAGAGTGGAACCGCTCATACACATCTTGTCGGAAAGATAAGTGATGTCAATCTTCTCAGAAGAGAGGTTTTCTTCGATTAAAAGAGTTATTTTCTCAATAAACTCATTATCCAGCTTGCTTAGAGCCTCGGCTATTATGATACGTTTCTCGTTCAAATCCGTCTGATTGCCCGAAACAGGCTGTGCTTGGAATTGGGTAATCAGTTTCTTTCTCGATTCGAGTAGATTATTGATTCGGCTGCGCAAAAGAGAAGCGCTGAACGGTTTTGTCAGGTAAGAGTCAGCGCCTACTTCATAACCTTCTTCTTTGTCCTGTAGCGAATCTTTGGCTGTCAGCAGAATAATAGGAATATGGCTGGTACGTACATCCTCCTTTAACTGTCGGCATAGGGTAATACCATCCATTACAGGCATCATAATATCGCTGACAATGATATCCGGGATGTGGCTGAGCGCCTGTTGTTTTCCTTCTTCTCCATTATCGGCTGTGATTACCTCAAAAGAGTCGGAGAAGGATTCGGCAATGTATTTCTGTATTTCTTCATTATCTTCTACAATCAGTAAGATCGGTTTGCCATTGTCTACTGTAGGTTCTGAAGTGTTTTCGGAGGTCGTTGCTTGGGCAGTATCCTCTTTTGCCGCAGGTTCGGTAGAGTCAGCGTGCAAGGCGTTGGGATAGATATTATCCGTCAAGAGGCTGATGTAGAAAGTGCTGCCTTCGTTTTGCACACTTTCTGCACGGATTTCTCCTTCATGCAGCTCTACGAGATTCTTTACCAAAGCCAGACCAATACCGGTTCCTGATGCCTGATGTTTGCCGCTTTCTTGATAGTAACGGTCGAAAATATGTGGCAGTGCTTCGGCGGAAATTCCGTATCCCGTGTCGCTTACTTTAATTTCCGTATATGCCACCTCATTGCGTACGCTCTGATACAGGCTTAGGGTAATACATCCTTGTTCCGTATATTTGATGGCATTGGAAATCAGATTGTCCAATACGATGGTGACGATTTCCTTGTCAAAGAAAAGAAGCATTTCTTCTTTTTCTATCTGAATTCGGAAATCAATCTTTGTCTTTTGATTCAGTTCTTTGTATTTGAGACCTATTTCATAGATCAAAGGGGCGATGTTGCCTTTGCAGACACACAGCCTTTTGTTTTGTGTCTCTGTCTTTCTGAACTCCAATATCTGATTGATGAGGTTGAGCAGGCGTAATGCACTTTGGTGGATGACCGACAATTTCTGAGCTTGTTTTACCGGGAGTGAGGTATCCTTTTGCATATCCTCCAGCGGACCGAGAATCAAGGTTAGCGGTGTACGCAGTTCGTGTGTGATGTTGGTATAGAAACGCAGGCGTTCCTGATTTAATTCCTGTTCTTGTTCGTGATTCTTCTTTTCCAATGTGTAAAGGCTTTCCAAATCCAGCTTTTTCTTATATGCGTGAAGGATGAGATATACAATGCCGACAGATATCAGGACATAGATAAGCTTTGCCCACCAGGTGAGCCAAAGGGGCGGGTTAATCCGGATAGTCAGGGAGGTGGCTTCTTCCGGCCATTCCTGGTTGTGAATGCGCGCTTTGATAAGAAACTCATATTTTCCGGGAGGAATGTTCCGGAATGTCACGCTATTGTTTTCATTGACTGTGTACCACGAATTTTCTAGTCCTTTCAGCATATACACATATTCCACTTGATTGACCAGAGAGTAGTTTTGTACGTTGAATGTCAGCCCGAAGCTATTTTGTGCATGGGTCAGTTCAACCTGTTCTCCTTTGGATACATTGATGAACAGGTCATTATTTTCGAGATTGCTCAATCGTCCCAGTACTTTCATTTCGGTGATGATAGCCGACGGATTGGCTTGGTCGTTCATGGTGATATCCGGATCGAAACAACATACTCCGTTGATTGAACCGAAATAAATCAGTCCGTTCTTGTTTTGCGTTACGCAGCCGCTTGAGAAACTGCCTGCCGGGACATCGTCCGAATGACCGTAATTGTAGAAGCAGTTTTTATCCGTGACGCAGCAACTGATTCCTTTATTATTACTGAACCAGATATTACCTTTCTTATCTTCCGTTATGGCACAAATATTGGTATTGAGTAAGCCATCTTTCCGTTGGTAAGTTTTATAGGTCAGTGCGTCGGTTGACGGGAAGCATACCAGTCCTTCTCCTGTCCCCATCCACATTCTTTTCTGTCTGTCTTGTATGATCTGGTTGATGGTGTTGGAGCAGAAACCTTCCCTTTGTACGAAGGTTTGAATCAATTGCAGGTCCGGACTGTATACTCCAAGTCCGTCTCCGAAAGTACCGATCCAGAACCGGCCTTTCTCATCCTGTGCGATGGCACGTACAAAGTTACTGTGCAATTCGCTGTTTCCCGTATGATAATGCCGGATGATTTCCATGTTCAGAGGATTCAGTACGATGATTCCTCCGCTGTATCCTACCCAGATATTATGCCGGGAGTCTTCGTAGATTGTACGGACATCCTGATTGGATTGTCCCATCAGAGAGATGGAACGGAAAGTTCTGTTGCGGCTGTCATAGTAACTGATTCCTCCTTGGAAAGAACCGAACCATAAGTTGCCTTTAGAGTCTTGCAGGGAAGTGAGTATAAAGTTTGAAGGAATTTCTCCGGTTTCTTTTTTATAGATAGCGGTGCGCTTGTCCCCTTCAAATACATTGATTCCTCCTCCGTCCGTCCCGATCCACACCCGTCCTTGTCTGTCTGTGCAAAGACTGCTTGCCACTTTGTTATTCAGGCTGTTCTCATTGCCGGGAATGGGAGAGTAGCTCAATGTTGTGAATAAAGGAGGGGTACTGCTGATGAAATTGATTCCTCCTCCCCACGTCCCTATCCAGATATTGTCAAAAGAATCTTGGAATATGCATCGGGCACTTGCATTGGAGAGACTTCGGTTATCATCTCCTTCTTGTATATATTCGAGGGAGATCTGGTCCGGTGAAAGAAACATACTTTGCTTTAGATCCAGTATGGTAATGCCATTCAGCTCGGAGGCTATCCATAGTTTGCTGTCATTTAGTTGTTTGATGGCGAGTATGCGGTTACATAAGGCTTCGTGCTTGTCGTTTTTGTTATTCTTGAAGGTGATAAAGTTACTATCGGCAGCGTTGAAGAGAGCCAGTCCTTTGTCTGTTCCCAGCCAGATATTCCCGTTTGTGTCTTTGGTGAGACATCGTACATCATTTCCGGGCAGGCTCATCGGATTATCCGGTTCGTGTCGGAAGTTTTTTACACTTTTGTCTTTCAGCGAGAGAATGCTGAAACCACCGCTAACATGGCCGATATATAAATTTCCGTCTCCTCCGTCCAATACGGTCCATGTTTGTTCGTCGGGCAAGCCGGGAATTGTGTTTTTATTGTAATGGGTAAATTGTCCGCTGTTGATGTCGAGATATTCTATACCTCTATAATAAGTACTGATCCACAGTCCGTCTTCGCTTTGTGTAGAAGGGGCAATGTCTGTTACGTCATTGGTTATCAGGCTATGCGGATCCTCCGGATTGTGCAGGTAGGGAGTGAATACCTGTTTGTCATAATTATAGGCATTTAATCCGTCACGTTGGGTCGCTATCCATATCACAGGACGTTTAGTGTCGGCATACACCCGGTTAAGTTCATTACCGGTGATTCCCTGACTGTTTTGTGAGGGGTCATTCTTATAATAGGTGATGAAGTGGGTTCCATCGAACTTGTTAAGCCCTTCTTCTGTAGCGAACCATAGGAAGTCTTGTTTGTCTTGTGTAATGCTAACTACATAATTATTAGACAGTCCTTGTTCGATTCCCAACCGTTTTACGGAATAAGTTTGTGCTGCCGACTGATAAACGGACAGCAAGAATAAAAATAAAATAGAAGCAATGTGTCTTTTCATAACTCGTGCCTATTCGTTTCATTTACAGGCTCAAAAATAGAAATAAATATTTTATTTAGAGTATGCAAATCGTGCATTGCATGATTTATGTAGCTTCTCTGCATGATTTTTATCGGTTTCTATAGGAAGAATGGGTTACATTTGCAATATCGATTCGCAAAATATTTTATTTATGTGATGTCGTACCAAGATAATATTAATCATTAAATACTAATTATTATGAAAGCTAATTTGTTGTATGGCGCGGCTATATGGACTTTTCTTTCAGCCGCAGCTTTCTTTTCCGGATGTAGCGATGATGATGCCTATAAAGATGTAGATGGGCAATCGCCTACTTTAGAATTAACTTCTGATCATGTTCGTACATTGACAGGCTATGAATTTAAAATAGCCGGTAAGATTATGGATAAAGATGGAATCCGTTCTATCCAATTGAAGTGTTCCGAGCTCTATCTGGATAAGATGATTGATTTGTCATCTATCTATTCAGAACCTTTGTATGAATATGATTTGAATTATGGTTTCACTATTCCGGCAAAAACGGAAGGTGATAGTTTCACGGTGAAAGTGGCAGTGACTGATTTGGGAGGACGTGTATCTGAGAATAATGTTTTGATTACGATGGACGGTGATTATACAAAACCTATACTTTCTCCTTCTACAGGTTTGTTCTCTACAGATATTAATATTGTATTGTCGGAAGGCACCTCCAAAAAGTTTAAATTTACAGCTAAAGATGAAGGGGAAAGTGATCGTGGATTGGGATATTTGGAATTGAGAGTACCTGATTTAGATATATTGGAACGTGTAGAAATGGAAGAAGAGGGAATAAAAAATGGTACATTGGAATGTACGGTTACATTTCCTTCCGATAAGACAGGTACTTATCCATTGACTATATGTGCTGCTGATTGGTTGGGTAATATTACAGAAAAGGAATATACGGTACTTGTATCTAAGGTGGAAGATTATAAGAATTTATATTTAGTAGACTTTGAAGGTACAGACAACAAGTTACTTACAGGAGATGATGTTTGGGGAATTCCGATGCCAATAGAACGCAGTACAAATTTCACTTATAAGGCTCGTTACTATTCGGCAACTCCAAATACTCCGATTCGCTTTGTTTCAAGTAAGTCTAGTTTCAATGTTTGTTTTGGTGATGATAAGAATGCTCCGGGTAAACTCACTGGTATTTCTGAAGATGTACAGCCAATAATATTGCCGGAAAAGGGATATTATGAGATAGTGATGAATACAGAGGAAGGTACTTATGCTGTAAAGAAATATATCCCGGATGATGAACCGTTGATTGAAGGCTCTGACCAGATTGCATATAATCCAGACGACAGTGGAAGAGAGGAATATAAATTTAAGTTAGGATTGGCAGGAGAAGGTTTTACAGGTGCCGGATGGAATACCAATAATTTGCTTTACTTAAAACAAGATGCTGATAATCTATATTGTTTTACGACAGAGTTGGAAATTCCAAAAACTGGGAATGTTAAACTTACAATAACTCCTAATCATCCATGGGGCTGGTGGCCTTCACCTTTCTGGCGTTTTGATGGAAAAAATGAAATTTTTGTTCCGGAAAACGGTCTTCCCGACAATGTAGCAAAGTATGTATCAAAAGGTACTTATACATTTGTTTTTGATACACATCTTTGCCAATCAAAGCTACTTAAGAAATAATTTACATAATACTATAAAGACATGAAACGATATTTAATTCTACTATTATCGTTCTTTACGCTGGGCGTATACGCCCAGCAGGTAAAGCTGACAGGTAATGCTGTTGCAGCAAGCGATAAACAACCTATGATCGGTCTTACTGTGCTGGTGAAAGGTACAACAAATGGTACTGTAACAGACTTGGATGGTAACTATATGTTGAATAATGTAGCGAAAGATGCCACCATTGTATTTTCTATGATTGGTTATAAAACTCAGGAAATCAAGGTCAATGGCCGCACTGTGATTAATGTAGTGATGAGTGATGATACTCAGGCATTGGATGAAGTCGTTGTTATCGGTTATGGCGCAGTGAAAAAGAGTGACTTGACCAGTTCTATTGCCGCTATCAAAGGAGATGAATTGAAAACGCTAAGCTCAGGAAATGCCATGACTTCTTTACAGGGTAAAATTAATGGTGTACAGATTGCCGGTGGAGGTAGTCCCGGAGCTACCCCCCGTGTTATTATTCGTGGTGTAACTACTGTGAATGGTTCCAATCCTCTCTATGTTGTTGATGGAATGCCGGTTGGCGATAATATAAACTTCCTTGACCAGAACGACATTGAGACCATGCAAGTGTTGAAAGATGCTTCTGCTGCCGCTATTTATGGTACTCGTGGTTCTAATGGTGTTGTTCTGATTACCACCCGTAAGGGAAAGAAAGGGGCGACTCAGTTCTCTTTCTCTGCATCGGCAGGTTTTCAAACATTAGAAAAACCGGATATGGCAAAGGCCTCAGAGTACGAATATGTGCAGAAAGCCCGTTACATCAACGACCGGAATGAACCTGTGTATAGTGGAAAAGAGCATATCACAGATGCTGAAGGAACAGACTGGTGGGATGAAAGTATGCGTAAAACCGCTTTGGTTCATAACTACAATCTTAGTTTTACAGGTGGATCTGATAAACTGCTTTATTCGGCAAGTATCGGATACTATGGGCAGGACTCGCAATATAATATTGGTAATTGGCAGAAATTAACGGCACGTTTCAGTATGGAGTACAATTTTAATAAAGTGGTGAAAGCAGGGATTGATATTTCTCCTAAATATGAGAATTGGACAGATACCCCCAATCTGCTCGGTAACATAATGAATATGGACCCTACTACTCCTGTGATGATTCCTGAAGAAGAGTGGACTGATAATGAATTTAACAACTATGCCCGTTCCAATAATAGCGAGGTATGGAATCCGGTGGCAGAAATGGCACGTATGTCAAAGCATAGTGACGAATATGGTTTATTGGCTAATCCGTTTGTCAGTATTGAACCTATCAAAGGACTGGTATTCCGTAGCCAGTTTGGTGTGAATGCCCGCTTCCGCCTTTCTGATGAATTTATTCCGACATTCTCCATTGATAACCTGGAACGTTCCGAAGTCAGTACTGCTAAGCGTGAAATGAAGAATTGGGTAGACTGGAACTGGACGAACACCTTGACTTGGATGGCTACTTTCAAAGAGAAGCATAATTTGAACTTGATGGGTGGTTATACAATGGAACGTTTTCAAACATATTGGTTGAATGGGTCAAGAGACGGAATCCCGACTAACGACGAACTATTGCACTATGTGAAAGCCGGTACTGAGAACCCGCAGGCAGACGGTGTCAATGAGTATTATTCATTGATTTCCTATTTAGGACGTGTAATGTATAACTATGACGACCGCTATTATCTGACTGCTTCGGTTCGTGTGGACGGTTCTTCCAAATTTATGAAAGGTAATAAGTACGCTACTTTCCCTGCTGTATCTGCTGCTTGGCGGGTGTCGGGTGAAGAATTCATGAAGAACCAGTCTGTCATAAATAATCTGAAGTTCCGTGCAGGTTGGGGGCGTGTTGGTAATCAAAATATTGACAACTCTGCTTATCAGTCTACCATCGGAGCGGCTGACTATGTATTTGGTCCGAACGCTGACCGTATCGTAGGTACTAGTGTCGGCTCTATCGGAAATACATCTCTTCGTTGGGAAACAGTGGAAGACTTCAACGTGGGGGTTGATATGGCCTTCTTGAATAATCGCTTGACAGTGACTGCCGACTGGTTCCAGAAGAAATCTCATGATATGTTGCTGAAGAAGGACAATATGCTGATTTTAGGTTATCCGATGTGGAATGGACAAATGTGGGAGAACGTTGGTAAGATGAAAGCTACCGGATGGGAACTCTCGATTAACTGGGCTGACCATAAAGGTGACTGGGATTATGCAGTGGGAGTTAATTTATCTTCTGTGAAGAATAAAGCAGTGACATTGTTAGGTGGAGATTCTCCGATCTACGCAGGTTCTTTCAACGGTGACTATATCATCCGTAATGAAGAAGGTGGTGAAATCAGTCGTTTCTATGGCTATATTGCAGACGGGATTTTCCAGAATCAAACCGAGATTAATGCCCATACCAATGAATATGGAAAGATAATACAGCCTAATGCCGTACCGGGCGATATTCGTTTTAGAGACTTGAATCATGATGGTGAATTGAATGACAAGGATAAAGCATATATTGGCTCTGCTTTCCCGGATTTGATGGTAGGAATCAATGCCCGTGTTGCATGGAAGAATATTGATTTCGTAACCAATTTCTACGGTACTATCGGCAATGACGTTTTCAACACGACGAAAGGACGGTATTCCGGAGCCGGTGGTGAAAATGTATATGCCGGAGCTTACAACAGTGCATGGCACGGAGAAGGAACCAGCTATTCTTTACCCCGTTTGTCTGCCAATGATTCTAATATGAACTATAAACGTCCGTCTACATTCTTCGTAGAAGATGGCTCTTACTTGCGTTGCAAATTGCTTCAGATCGGATATACTTTGCCCAAACGTTGGACCAAGAATATTGGCTTGAGATTGTCGTTCTCCGCACAGAATCCGTTCACAATTACCAAATACTCCGGTATGGATCCGGAAGCAGCTTCTTTGGGCAAAGAAGGAAAAGTGATGGAATCCGGTATTGACTGGGCAGGATATCCTAATCCGCGCACTTATCTTTTTGGATTGAATATGAATTTCTAATGACATTTTTAAGTAAAAAAGACCATGAAAAAATATATGATAGGGCTTTCAATAGCCGCTTTCTCTTTAGCGTTTACCGGATGTTCCGATTTTCTGGAGGAACCTATTAGAGGACAACAGGATTTGAGTGAATACTTCAAGACAGAGGATGAATGTAAACAACAGGTTACAGGCTGTTATCAATCTCTTTTTTATGACGACTGGTGGCAGATACAAAAGTTTTATTTAGCCGGAGATATGTGTACGGATGATATGTGGATGGGAAATACGACACAAGATCCGGGTGAATATCGTGACTTGGCACATTATACGGGTAATACGTACTCGGCAGGAAACTGTTGCCAAAACTTCTGGCAATACAGATACAAAGGCATCTTGAGATGTAATGTTGCAATCGATCGTATTCCGGCTGTGGAGTTTACCGATGAATCATTGCGTGACCGTTATGTGGCAGAAGCAAAATTCTTGCGTGCTTTTCAATATTTTGATCTGGTAAGAAACTTTGGTGGTGTTCCCTTGGTTATCGGACTGAAATTGCCGAGTGAGGTGGTAGGCATTACCAGAGCCACCATTGAGCAGTCTTATGAACAGATAGAACGTGATTTAAAAGAAGCCATCCCGGCGTTGCCAAAGCGTAGTGAGTATGCAGCCAATGATTTGGGACGGGTTACCGAGGGTGCTGCACAAGGATTGCTGGCAAAGGTTTATTTGTATCAGGAAAAATACACAGAGGCTGAAAAGTTGTTGCAGGAGCTTACTTGTAGAGGTGAATTCTCCGGTAATACTCCGGAATACAAATTGTTGAAGAATTTTGGAGATGTTTGGAGTATGGATCACAATAACAGTGAAGAATCTTTGTTTGAAGTACAAACGAACAATGATATTTCCTATAATCTGGGAGAACGTATTTCTGTTGTCTGCGGTTCACGTAATGATGGCGGATGGGCTTGGGGGCTTCCGACCAGCCATTTGGAGAAAGCTTTCAAAGATGCAGGCGACGATGAACGTCGGAAGTGGACTATTATCAAGCATGGAGAGGCTGTTCAAGGCGATCCCGATGTCACTTCGTATACGGTAAAACCGGAAGAGCACAAGTCGCCTCGCGTTACCCGTAAATTGTATATTCCTGTAAGTAAACGTCCGAAACCGTATGATGCGCCTCATATTCCGCTGAACTACCGTTTATTGCGTTATGCAGATATATTATTAATGTATGCGGAAGTAGAGAATGCGTTGGGGAACGATGGGGAAGCCAGATGGGCATTGAATGAAGTACGTAGGCGTGTTGACTTGTCCGAAGTAACAGCTTCGGGGACAGCTTTACGTGATGCCATTCGTTTGGAACGCCGTTTGGAGTTGGCTTTGGAAAACAACCGTTTGTTTGATCTTCGCCGTTGGAAAGACGACAATGGAAAAGCGGCTATTTGCAACGTTATGGGAACAAATGGAACATTCGTGAAATATAATCTGGAACAGTCTACTGATAATGATGAAAAGAATAACCAGATAGAGAACAGTAACAAGGGTATCACTTTCAAAGAAGGACGTGACGAGTTATTCCCGATACCGACTTCCGAGGTTACAATGTCCAATGGAAGTATCGTACAGAATCCGGGTTATTAATATAGTTTTCAAAAATAAAAAGATATAAGTTTATGAAAAGTAAATATATACTTGCAAGTTTATTTTGCTTGGCAGCCTTTTCTTGTAGTGATGATAAGTCTTTCGAGCCTGCCTATACGGTAAGTTTGGAAGCTGACGAGAATATGACTACTAATGTGGATGCGAGCCAGGTCTTCCAGACAATTGACGGCTTTGCCTCTTCAGACGCCTGGGATATGGATTTTATAGGAAAGTATTGGAGTAATTCTAATAAGGAAGGAATCGCCAAACTGCTTTTTTCGCGTAATATTGATAGTAAAGGGCGTCCGGAAGGAATCGGGCTTTCCATGTGGCGTGTCAATGTGGGAGGAGGTTCGTCAGAACAGGGAGATGCCAGTGGCATACCCGATAAGTATGAACGCCGTGTAGAATGTTTTTTGAATCAGGATGGAAGTTATAATTGGTCAAAACAGGCCGGACAGCAGTATTTTATGCAGAAAGCAAAAGAGTATGGTTGCGAATCGTTTGTGTTGTTTACCAATACTCCTCCGGTATGGTATACAAAAAATGGATTGGCTTTCCCGACTAAAGGTGCATCCAGTAATCAAGATGAAGATAAGAATAATTTGAAAGATGAACACTATGAAGATTTTGCAGAGTTCCTGGCTACTGTAACCAAACATTTTGTAGATCAGGGATATAACATTCCGTTGATTAGCCCGATTAATGAGCCGCAAGTGGACTGGAGGAAAACTCCCGGAGCAGACGCTGAACAAGAGGGATGTTCCTATACACATGAAAAAACAAAGATTCTGGTTACGGCCTTGAATGATAAACTGGAAGAGAAGGGACTGGCTACGAATATTTTGCTAGGTGAAGCGTCACGATGGGAGCCGATATATACGACTAATTCCGGCGGATATTATTCTAATTTGGTTGATCATTACTTTAATCCTGATTATAAAAACTATTATAATGGTAATGAAGAAGGTAAATATTATTTAGGCAACCTGAAACATGTTCCTAATATTCTTTGTGCCCATAGTTACCATACAGATAAGACATGGAGCTCTTTGAAAACCGCTCGTGAGAAGGCTTATGAGAAAGCACAGCAGTTTGGTGTGGAATTATATCAGACAGAGTGGAGTATGCTTTCTACTGATTATGATAACTACGAAAATTATGATGACGCTTCCTATATGGATTTGGCACTCTCTATGGCTAGAGTTTTGCATCATGATTTGGCTACTGCCAATGTCCGTTCCTGGTCATATTGGACAAGTGTTAGCCAGGAACGTTGGAGCCAAAAAAGCCGCTTTTATCTAATTCGTGTTTCTGCAGACGGAAAAGATGGTGAGGATTATGGTGATTTGCATAATAATGGCGTTTATGCCACATGTAAGAATTTATGGGTGCTAGGGAATTATAGTTTATTTATCCGTCCTAATTTCCAACGTGTCGCTCTCAACTTGCCGGAAGAATCTGAGGAATTCTTTGGTTCTGCCTATATCTCACCTGAGAAGAATAGAGTGGTTGTGGTATACACTAACTTAAAATCAGAATCTATACACATAGAATGTGGAATTCAAGGACTTGACGGTAAAGAAGTAGTTGCTGTAAACCAATACACAACATCGAATGCTAAAGATTTGAAACAGGAACCGGATTATTTGGTAGGGCACATCCCAGCTAAATCCGTAGTAACTGTTGTCTATGATTTGAAATAGTGAAACTGTTCTTTTAGGTATTTATGAAAGGTAACAAGATCATAGCTCTTTGTGGCTTCTTTAGTATGGTTATAGCAGGTTGTAAACAACCTGCTATACATTTTCAGCTAGAAACAGACCGTCCCTGCCAGACAATGACTTATTTCGGCGCTTCCGACGCTTGGAGTATGCAGTTCATCGGACTTTGGCCGGAGGAAAAGCAGAATCAGATAGCCGATTGGCTGTTCAGTACGGAGAATGATGCGAATGGACAGCCCAAAGGTATCGGTTTGTCTCTTTGGCGTTTTAATGTCGGTGCAGGCAGTGCGGAACAAGGTGACGACAGTCAGATTGCTTCTCCTTGGATGCGTGCCGAATGTTTCTTGCAACCGGACGGGACCTACAATTGGAGCAAGCAACAGGGGCAGCGTAACTTCCTGAAGTTGGCGAAGGAGCGTGGGGTCGATAAATTTCTGGCTTTCCTCAATTCTCCTCCCGTCTATTATACGCAGAACGGCTTGGCTACAAACACGGGTCGCGGTGGTACGGCAAATCTGAAACCGGACTGTTATGAGAAGTACGTCCGTTTTTTGGCCGATGTAGTGCAGGGAGTAGAGCAACACGATGGTATCAAGTTCAACTACATCTGTCCTTTCAATGAGCCGGACGGACACTGGAATTGGGTAGGACCGAAACAGGAAGGTTGTCCGGCAACGAACAGGGAAATAGCCCGTACTGTCCGTCTGTTGAGCCGGGAATTTGTGAACCGGAATATGGATACGCAGATTTTGGTAAGTGAATCTTCCGATTACCGTTGTATGTTCCGTACGCACGAGACAGATTGGCAACGTGGCTATCAGATTCAGGCTTTCTTCTGTCCGGACAGTGTGGACACATATTTGGGTGATACTCCGAATGTTCCCCGACTAATGCTGGGACATAGCTACTGGACAACGACTCCTTTGAGTGAGTTACGCAATATCCGCAGTCAGTTGCGGGATACATTAGATAAACACGATGTTGACTTTTGGCAGACGGAGACTTGCATCATGGGCAATGATGAAGAAATCGGAGGAGGAAATGGATTCGACCGTACGATGAAGACAGCTCTTTATGTCGCCCGTATCATTCACCATGATATTGTATATGCCGGTGCAAAGAGCTGGCAATGGTGGCGTGCCATTGGCGGCGATTATAAAGACGGACTGATTCGTGAATATACTACGGACGATAATTTCTTGGATGGCAGAGTGGAAGATTCCAAACTGATGTGGGCTCTAGGCAATTACAGCCGTTTTATCCGTCCGGGAGCAGTCCGGTTATCCGTTTCAGCTTTCGATCAAACAAACACTTTCATTCCCGATGGCGACACTGACCAGCAAGGATTGATGTGTTCTGCTTACAAAAACGTGGATGGAACGTATGTGATAGTCGTTATAAACTATGCCAATGAAGAGAAAGAGTTTTCTATTCATAAAGAAAAAGTCGGGAATGCACAATGGCAGGTTTATCGTACTTCGGATAAAGAAGGGGAGAATTTGCTACCGGTAGGAAAAGTGAAGAGTGGAAAGATTGTTCATATTCCGGCACGTTCTATAATAACACTTCAGAGCAACTAATAAAAGCAGCTTTATATTCTTTATTTCTTTTTGAAAGCTGTACATTTGTGTGTCCGTCCATTGCTACGAAGGTAATGGACGGACACAATGCGTAAATAAGGAGGCTTTTTATCGACAATAGAGGAAAGATTGTCATTTATCAGACAAAGGATGGGAAAACTTCCATTGATGTGAAGTTGGAGAATGAGATGGTGTGGCTGACACAGGCGCAAATGGCAGACTTGAAGAGCACCGTACGTCTTCTTTCTAACGTCATCGAACACAAACAATTGCCGCTTTGTTCCTTTGGTTCCTGGAGAAGAACGGTATACTGTATAAATCTGATGGTTCGAAGTTAATCGGTAACAATATGCTCGTAGCACTTACGTTAATGATTGCTGAAAGCCGGACGGAAGAAAAGGACGTGATGGTGAAGGTAGTAATCAATTTGATTAATAAGAATAATTGAATGTAGGTCTTATGAATGGGGGATATAAATAATTGAGAGATACCTCGCCGCAAGGTATCTCTCATTCTATTATAGTCTTTACTTTATGGCATTTGTTTCATCCTCTTTTATTTCTGTCTTGCCGTAATATCCCGGCATTGGTACATAAATCGGGTTATAATACGTATGGATATTATTCAATTTCTTTTCTTCTTTCAGTCGTTTGATATGGCGGGCGGCCGTGGTGGAGGTAAATCCGCATAACCTTTGAAAATCGATGCGGGTTAACATAGGTTTATCGTTGAAGTAATTCGTCAGCAACTTGTCTATCTTTTCATTCGAAAGGGAAGCGGAATGGTTTCTTAGTTTGCTACGCTCCACATGGACGACACTGACAGACCTTTTCAACTTGGCGTCTGCCTTGAAACAGATGTTGGCTTTTAGCTTTATCTGATTCGCTTTCAGCTTGGGCGAAGTGATCGGTTCCTGGCTGTTCAGCTTAACCTGGAAATAACCGATACCATCCAGATGAACGCTTTCTCCTTCGCGGAGACGATAGCTCATGAAGTGGCTCAGTGATTCGAGTACCGACTTTACATCCCCTTCGGTCAGAGAAGTGGCCATTTGGATTTCCTTTGCCAGATAATCCGTGTCGATGTGTTGGAAGTTGACCACACGTGCGTGGTATGTTTCCTTGTTTTCCTCATCCTTCGGGTGGGGCGTTTTGTACAATTCAAATTGTATTGCCATTGTATCTTTGTTTTTATTGTTATATAGCTGTCGCTTGCTTGGTGTAGAGCTACTGCTTACTTCCTGTCAAGCTACTGCCTGTTTGCCGCCAAGTGGCTTTATATATACATTGTCCTGCCTTTGTTGTTGGATTAAGGTATAAGGATAGTTGCCTTCCGGAGCCTTTATCATTAGTTTGTCACGGCCGTGACGAGATCTCTTCATGGGCGTGGTAGGATCTTCTCACGGCTGTGGTAGGAAATCTTCATGGCCGTGAAGAATAGACTATATCGACCTCAAAGGTAAACTATATAAGGGAGAAAAGCAAATGATTTCCGCTTGTTTGAGTAATTCGTCCCGTATGTTTCTTGTGATATACCGGTGATTTCATAGTCAGATGGGCTTTTCTTGGAAAAAAAGTCCTATCTTTGTACAACGTGGCATACGCTAATGAATGGAAAGGAGAAACAGATAATGAAGCAGAGGATTTACCCTATCGGCAACGAAGAGTTGCAGAAGGAGTACCGTAATACTCTGAAACCTTTCTATGGCGTACTGAAAACGATGGACGGATACATCAAACTTGGTTTCTTGACAGGCGTGACCAAATTTGGAAAGGTGAGTGTGTTCAGCGACCTGAACAATCTGAAGGATATCTCCATGCGCCGTGATTATATTGATATTTGCGGCATTACAGACAAGGAACTGCATCGTTATTTTGACAAAGACCTGCATACCCTTGCCGATGTACAAGGATTGGATTATGAGACCGTTTGTCTTGAAGTGCAGAAACGCTACGACGGATATCATTTCAATTTCAACACGTCCGGCATTTACAATCCTTTCAGCCTGCTCAATACTTTTGATGCAATGGCGTTCGGCAGTTATTGGTTTGCCACAGGCACTCCTTCTTATCTTGTCTACTTATTGAAGAAACATCATTACCGTCTTGAAGAGATTGAAAAGGTGGAAGTTACGGAAGATGTGTTGGACAGTATTGATTCCGAAGGCACAAATCCCATACCTGTCATTTATCAGAGTGGCTATTTGACTATCAAAGACTACGACCCGGAATTCGGTCTTTATATGTTGGATTATCCCAATCGTGAGGTGGAAGAGGGATTCGTGAAATATCTGATGCCTTTCTATATCGATAAGAGTGAGGCGGAGGCACCGTTCGAAATTCGTAGATTTGTGGGAGAAGTACGTAATGGTAACATTGAACGGTGGTTGGTGGAGTGACTGGACGGTGATAGGTGATAGAGAAAAGTGATTTTTCTATATAGGAGAGAAGAAGTTCTTGTTTATTTCAACTTCTTCCCGTATTCGTCCGAATTCAGTATTTCCAAAGCCTTTTGTACACTTTCGTTCGTTGCGTTCATTACCCGGAAATATTCGGTCATGTCCCAAAGGTCGCGGGCAATCAGTGCTTTGAGCTGCGTTTTGATAAGTGGGAGTGCTTTCTGATATTGTTCTTCATTGAACTTCACACCCTCTTTCTCGCCCATCTCCCGCAAAGTAGCCAACATATTATCGTCAATGACAAACTTCTCGTTGAATGATTCGAACTTCTTATACTTGTTAGCTAATTCTTTCCGGTGTTCCTCAATAAACTGCATGGTAAATTTGATGATAACCCCTTTGCCTACCAGGTTCCGGTGATAATCCGTATACAATGTCGTATCGATTGGTACGAAATAATCGGGCATGATACCACCACCTCCATACACAGTACGTCCTAGTTTTTTAGTCTGTACCTTTAATGAATCCGGGAAGTGAATGCTGTCGGCATTCATCAGTTCACCATGATTGAAACGGTCGATGAGGTCTTTGTTGTAATCGACCGTACTGCCATACGGCTTTTGGATAGAACGTCCCGATGGAGTATAGTAACGGGCGATAGTCAGACGAATCATAGAACCATCCGGCAAATCGATAGGACGTTGCACCAAGCCTTTGCCGAAAGAACGGCGGCCTACAATAATTCCTCTGTCCCAATCCTGTACCGCACCGCTGACAATTTCGCTGGCGGAAGCTGTATACTCGTCCACCAATATGATGAGGCGGCCATTACGGAAGTCTCCGTTACCTTTGGCATAGAAATCACTACGCTTGGCGGTCCTACCTTCGGTATATACAATCAGTTCTTTTTGTCCCAAGAATTCGTTGGCAAGGTCAATGGCTGCATTGAGATAACCGCCTCCGTTTCCTTGCAGGTCAAGAATCATATCTTTCATTCCTTTCTTCTGGAGGTCCTTCATTGCTTTTTTGAACTCTTCGGCAGTTGTTGCTCCGAAGCGGTTGATACGGATATAACCCGTTTTAGGTTGAATCATATAAGAGGCGTCGAGACTAAGGATAGGTATCTTATCTCTCTTTACTGTAAACAATAAAGGGTCCTTTACGCCGCGGCGAACGATTGTCAGATTGACTTTCGAACCTTTCGGGCCACGAAGACGCTTCATGATATCTTCCGTACTCATTTTCACCCCGGCAATAGCGCTGTCGTTCACGGCAATGATGCGGTCACCGGCAAGGATACCGACTTTCTCGGAAGGTCCGTTGCTGACAGGCTGTACCACCAACAGGGTGTCTTCTATCATCTGGAATTGTACTCCGATACCCTCGAAGTTACCTTGGAGCGGTTCGTTCATTTTCTTCACTTCCTCTGCATCCGAGTAAGTAGAGTGCGGATCGAGTTGTGCCAACATCTTGATGATGGCTTCTTCTACCAACTTGTCTTCATCTACTTTGTCCACATAGAAATTGGAGATTGCAAACTCTGCCATTTGCAACTTACGCATAGCAGCCGAACCGAAGTTCTGAGCTTGTACTGTAAGTATTGTCCCCAGACAAACTAAGAGGACGTATATTTTCATTCTATTCATAATCTTACTTTATATAATATAATTGCCGGATACGTCTACATCATTCTCAACTCTCCATTCTCAACTCTCAACTTATCACCATTCCTTCGGGAATAAACTGGCTGATATCTTTGTTGTAAGTTAATAATTCGCGTACAATCGTGGAGCTGACACAAGTCTGTTCGGGTTCAGTGAAAAGTAAGATGGTTTCAATGCCTGCCAGCTTACGGTTGATGTCGGCAATTGTCTCTTCATATTCGAAGTCTTTCACCGTACGAATGCCACGAACGATAAACTTAGCGCCTACTTCCTGTGCAAAATCAATAGTCAGACAGTTGTACGACATTACTTGTATACGAGGCTCGTCTTTGTAAAGTTCCCGGATCATCTGTTCCCTTTTTTCAATGGGGAAGTACGTGTTTTTGTTCTCATTGATACCGATTCCTATCACGATTTCGTCCATAAAGGTAAGTGCACGTTTCACTACCGAATAATGTCCGATGGTGAAGGGGTCGAATGTACCCGGAAATATTGCTTTTCTCATGATGCCAAGTCTTCTTCTATAACCAGATTGTCTATAATAAAGTTTTGTCGTTCCATAGTATTCTTACCCATGTAGAATTCAAGCAGTTCTTTCACTGCGTCCGTCTTGCGCAAAGTTACCTGTTCCAAACGCATATCCTTACCGATAAAGTGCTTGAATTCGTCCGGTGAAATCTCTCCCAGACCTTTGAATCGGGTGATTTCCGGATTCGGGCTTAGCTCTTCAATGGCGTTGATACGTTCTTCGTCAGAATAACAATAAATGGTCTTCTTCTTGTTGCGTACGCGGAACAAAGGAGTTTGCAGGATATATACATGCCCTTTCTTGATGAGATCGGGGAAGAATTGCAGGAAGAAAGTAATCATCAGCAGGCGGATGTGCATACCGTCCACATCGGCATCGGTTGCCACGATTACCTTGTTGTAACGCAGCCCGTCCAAACCATCCTCTATATTAAGGGCAGCTTGAAGAAGGTTGAACTCCTCATTTTCGTAAACTACCTTCTTGGTCAGTCCGAACGAGTTCAACGGTTTACCGCGAAGGCTGAATACAGCTTGGGTAGTCACGTCACGGCTTTTGGTGATGGAGCCGCTTGCAGAGTCTCCCTCAGTGATAAAGATGCAAGATTCTTCTTCCAGTCCTTTTCCTTTCGGGTCGTTCAGATGAATGCGGCAATCGCGCAACTTGCGGTTGTGAAGGTTGGCTTTCTTCGCACGTTCGCGGGCAAGTTTCGTCACGCCTGCGATGGCTTTACGTTCCTTTTCCGACTCCTGTATCTTTTGTTGTATCGTTTCGGCTATGTCCGCATTCTTGTGCAGGAAGTTATCGACTTCCAGTTTGATGAAATCACCTACATACTTGTTGACTGTGATACCACCGGGAGCCATATTGGTAGAACCCAGTTTGGTCTTGGTCTGGCTCTCGAAGATCGGTTCTTCCACATTGACGGCAATGGCGGCAACCAATCCGTTGCGGATATCGGTATAGTCCATGTTCTTGTTGAAGAACTCTTTAATGGTACGGGCGATATGCTCCTTGAAAGCACTCTGATGCGTACCTCCTTGAGTAGTATGCTGGCCGTTGACGAAAGAGTAGTATTCTTCTCCGTATTGTCCGGTATGAGTGAAGGCGATTTCGATATCTTCCCCTTTCAGATGGATGATCGGGTAAAGTCCGGTTGCCGTCATGTTGTCGTTCAAAAGGTCTACCAGACCGTTGCGCGACAGAATACGGTGTCCGTTATAAATGATGGCAAGTCCCGTATTGAGATACGTGTAGTTGCGCAGCATTGTCTCGATAAATTCGGGTTTGAAGCTGTAATTCAGGAATAATGTATTGTCCGGTTCGAAGAAGATATAAGTTCCGTTGTCCTCTTCGGTGTTCTGTGTCTCGTCCGTCAGCAACTCTCCTTTGGAGAAAGTGGCGATACGTACCTTGCCGTCGCGGTAGCTTCGTACCTCGAAACGGGAACTGAGGGCATTGACAGCTTTTACACCGACTCCATTCAGTCCGACACTTTTTTTGAAAGCCTTGCTGTCGTATTTGCCGCCTGTATTCAGCATACTGACAGCTTCAATCAGTTTTCCTTGCGGAATGCCTCGTCCGTAGTCGCGAACGCTGACACGAAGATTCTCCTCGACAATGATTTCGATTTTCTTACCGGCCTGCATTTTGAACTCGTCAATACTGTTGTCAATTACTTCTTTCAGGAGGACATAGATTCCGTCTTCGGCGTGCGCGCCGTCGCCCAGTCTACCGATATACATACCGGGACGTGTGCGGACATGTTCCATGTCGCTCAAGTGGCGGATGTTGTCGTCAGTGTACTCTACTGCATCGTTGTTGTCTACAGGTATCAATTCGTTCTCTTCCATAGCTTTTATTTTATCTCTTTAATGAACGCACGGCGGCGCTTATGTTGTTGAGTATCAAAGTAATCCCATTGTGCCTGGACTTTTCCGTTCAGTTCCAGTTCGGGGTTGCTTTCTGCAAAGATAAAACCTAATTTTTGATAAACCGGAATTAAATCGGAAAATAACAAAGCGTTAACACCTTTATTCTGATATTCGGGTTTCACGGCAACGAGTAGTAAATCAAGCATTTTGGCACGACGTTTCATGAATAATGCTTTTAGCAGATAGAACCATCCTAAAGGCAACAACCGCCCGTGCGATTTTTGCAGGGCTTCGGCAAGGGATGGCATGGAGATTCCTACGCAGACCAGTTCGTCGTTGGCGTCGGTGATGAGGGTTACCATGCGCAAATCGAGAATAGGCAGATACATTCTTACATACTGATCAATTTGCTTTTGGGTCAGAGGTGAATATCCGTAGAGGGGACTATAAGCTTCGTTCATCAGTTCGAATATCTTCTGTCCATAGTCTTTGGCTATTTTCTTTCCGGAGGTATATTTCTTTATCTTGAGGTTATATTTGCGTTGAATCAGTTCGGAGATACGCTTATGTTTGTCGGGGATGGTCTCCGGTATGTAGATTTTGTATTCTACCCAGTCGGCATCTTTCTCGAAACCGAGTTTCTCCATGTGTACCGGATAGTAGGGATGGTTGTAGATGGTGGCCATCGTGCTGAGTTGGTCGAAACCTTCCACCAGCATACCTTCTGCGTCGAAGTCGGTAAATCCGAGAGGTCCGACAATGTGAGTCATGCCCCGTTCCTTCCCCCAATCTTCTACGGTTCTTATCAGTGCGGAGGATACTTCCGGGTCGTCGATGAAATCAATCCATCCGAAACGGACGTTCTTGGAACCCCATTTTTCGTTAGCGCGGTTGTTGATGATAGCGGCTACACGACCTACTATCTTATCGTCTTGGTAGGCGAGGAAGTAATCGGCTTCACAAAACTCGAACGCTGCATTTTTCTTCTTGTTGAATGTGTTAAGCATATCGTCATACAGGTCGGGCACGGAATAGGGGTTATCCTTATACATCCTGTAATTGAAACGAATAAATTTCTTAAGTTCTCTCTTCGTAGAGACTTTCTTGATTGTAATAGCCATATCTCGTATTTATGATTCAGGAAGCAAAGATACGTGATAATCTTTAAATTACAACGCGCAGGACGGCAAAAACTGTGTACAGGGGATGAGCTGCCAAAAATTGACGGATGGTTTAGGTATTGTAAATCAATACTAATGTATAAGCTATATAGCAAACCACCATGATACTTCCCTCTATTCGTGTAATCGTTCGTTTGGCGAAGAATAGCCCGAAGAACCAGAGCAGGATACCGGAACCTACTAATGTGAATAAGTCGAAGTTAGTAATTCCGCTAAGATGGAGCGGGGTGATACTTGCACTGCATCCCAATACGAAGAAGATATTGAAAAGATTGCTTCCTATTACATTACCGATGGCAATCTCCGGATTTTTCTTCAATGCGGCAACGATGGAAGTGGCAAGTTCGGGCAGAGAAGTGCCTCCCGCTACCAAAGTCAGGCCGATAATCGATTCACTGACTCCCAGACTGCGGGCAATACCAGTGGCTCCATCGACAAATAACTGTCCTCCGTATATAAGTGCAACCAGACCGCCGATGATATATAGAGTGGATTTCCACCAGGGGAGCGATTTGATTTCCTCTTCTTCGGCGGAGTGCTCGGCTGGCTGCGCATTGTCCGTTATAGGCTTGGAAGGACCAGAGGAAGCGATAGCAAATGTATATCCCATAAAGATGGCGAAAAAGCAAAGCAATAACAGACCGTCTACTCTATTTAGAATATTCTCTGATGCCTTGTCCAGAAAGACATCGTTGGCACAAACCAGTAAAATGATTGAAGAGAGTATGCAGAGCGGTATTTCTTTTCTGAGCGTATTACGGGTGATGACAATCGGGGCAAATAGGGCGGTGCAGCCTACGATCATCAATGTATTGAAAATATTGCTTCCCACTACATTACCGATAGCGATGTCCGCACTGCCTTTGAGAGCGGAAGAAACGCTTACCGTCAGTTCTGGGGCAGAAGTTCCGAATGCGACAATAGTAAGCCCGATAACGATAGGCGGAATACGAAAGCGTTTGGCTACTGAGGCAGAACCGTCTGTTAATCCGTTGGCACCTAGAAGAATGAGGATAAGTCCTCCTATAAGAAATAATATATTCATAGCTTTTTCTGTTTGAATTGCAAAGATAATCAATTTAGGAATTGTAATGTCAAAAACAATCCGTATGTTTGCTCTGTTTTAGTAAAAAAGAAGTGGATTAACCTTAATTTGTAATCATTTGAATAGTAGAATATGGAAATAAATAAAATAAAGCGGTTGGTGCTGATATTGTTGATGTCTTTTGCAACAATTGGGGCACAGGCGCAGTTGGAGCAGGCTGTCAAAAAGATATTTGCGGGGGATAGTATAACCGGTGTACATGCTTCTATGAAACAGGGATCGGACTCTGCTTATGTGGCAAATTTGCAAAAGACATTGGAGACTGCCCGGCTTAATGAGGCGAATATGCGGATGGAGATGGAGCAGATGAAGCTTCAGATGGCCGCAGCCGATTCGGTGAAGTATGCCCGGCAACGACAACGCATCGATTCTTTGCGTCAGTTTACCAAAGGTATTCCTGTAGTGGCGGATGGCGACACTTTATTTTATCTTTATACAAAACGGGGTGGGTATACTCCTCAACAAAGGGCGCAAATGACCGGTAGCGCCATTGAAGAATTGGGAAGGCGCTTCAATCTTCGTCCCGATTCGGTTTCTGTAGACCATTCGGATATTGTTTCCGATTTGATGTATGGCAATAAGGTGTTGCTGTCCCTTACGGATCAGGACGCTTTATGGGAGGGCGTTTCCCGCGATTCTCTGGCGAATGAGAGACGGCAGAACGTTGTTGACAAACTGCACGAGATGAAGGCGGAACACGGGATTTGGCGAATGGCAAAACGTATTCTCTATTTTGTATTGGTGATTGTAGGCCAGTATTTTTTGTTCCGTCTTACCAATTGGCTGTTCCGTAAGTTGAAAGTACGCATTCTACGCTTGAAAGATACGAAGATAAAACCGGTGTCGATTCAGGGATATGAATTGTTGGACGCACAGAAGCAGGCGAATCTGTTAGTCTTTCTAGCCAGTGTAGGGCGGTATATCCTTATGGGATTACAATTACTGTTTACCGTACCGCTGATTTTTATTATTTTCCCACAGACGGAAGGGTTGGCTTATCGTCTGCTCGGTTATATCTGGAATCCGATTCGTGGAATCTTTGTCGGTATCATTGACTACATTCCTAAACTGTTTACTATTATTGTGATCTGGTATGCAGTGAAATATCTGGTGCGTTTCGTGTTGTATCTGGCACGTGAAGTAGAGGGAGGGCGTCTTAAGATCAACGGCTTTTATCCGGATTGGGCAATGCCGACGTTCCATATTATCCGTTTTCTGCTCTATGCCTTTATGATTGCGATGATTTATCCCTACTTGCCGGGTTCCAACTCCGGAGTGTTTCAGGGAATATCGGTGTTTGTCGGCTTGATTGTCTCACTCGGTTCGAGTACGGTTATCGGCAACATCATTGCCGGATTGGTGATTACTTATATGCGTCCGTTCAAGATAGGAGATCGGATTCAGTTGAATGATACTACAGGGAACATTATTGAGAAAACTCCGCTTGTTACCCGTATCCGTACGCCTAAGAATGAGGTGGTCACTGTACCCAACTCTTTCGTCATGTCGTCTCATACCGTGAATTATAGCACGTCAGCACGTGAATACGGGCTGATTATTCATTCTGAGGTGTCCATTGGTTATGATATCCCTTGGCGGAAAGTAAATGAATTGTTGATTGATGCGGCATTGAATACTCCCGGTGTAGTGGACGACCCGCGTCCGTTTGTTCTGGAAACTTCTTTAAGTGACTGGTATCCGGTATATCAGGTGAATGCTTATATCAAGGAAGCTGATAAAATGCCTCAGATTTATTCAAACCTGCATCAGAATATTCAGGATAAATTTAATGAGGCGGGTATTGAAATCATGTCACCGCATTATATGGCTATGCGGGATGGTAATGAGACGACGATTCCGAAAGATGATTTGAGAAATACAAGTCCTACAGATAAGACTGCCCAAGAAAGTAAGCCGAAATGACTGTGACCGATAGATATATATAGTTAGAGTGTCCCTTTCATCACGAAAGGGACACCCTATGTCGTGTGTTTTTTCTGAGAGTAGAATTTATCTTTTTAAGAGAACTTATTTCTTTCGGGTGATTGTATAAAGCACATTTCCTTTCTTGTCTATCATGCGTAGATTAAGTTCTTTCTTGTTGATAGAGCAGATGGAGAAACCCGGTTCAGGACTACAGAATTTTGTTCCTTCGATGGGCTTTACTTTGCGTGCCAGTGATGCAGAGGAATTGACAATATAGTCGATGTCACTTTCCGGAACGCGGATATGCTGGAAGTTGTGGATATGTCCGCAGATATACATATCTACTTTATATTTGCGCAAGAGAGGGTCTATACGTTTCTGCATGTCCATCCGTTCGCTTTCTTCTTTCGGGGTGTATGCGTAGATAGGATGGTGTCCGGCTACGATAATCCAGTCTTCTTTGGCATTAGCCAGCACAGAATCCAGCCATGCCAGTTGTTTGTTGATATCCTGTTTGCAGGCATCGGGGTATTTATCATTCTCTTTGCGGTATTTGTCGATCAGAGGAGTCGTGTCAATCCAAATGATACGGATGGTTGTACCTTCTTCTTCGAATCTCTTTGTGTAGTAACGGTCGGGCATTGTCCAACGGCGGCTAATATTGGTGTAGTCCAATACAGCTTGTGTGTTACCGCGATATTCGTGATTTCCCAAAATCGGAAACCAATCAATCATCAATTCCGGATGAGAATAGATAAGTTCGTAGTTGGTCATCCATAAGGGGTCGTTCACGCTGCGCACTCCTTCGAAATGATGGATATCCCCGGTAGCCAGGACGAATTCGGGACCGACCTCTTCTCCCATCGTACCCATCAGTTCGGCAATCGGTTTTTGGTCATAGTATCCGTTACGTCCCAAGTCGTTCGCTATATAGAAGTTGAACTTCTGATCAAATATAGAATAATCCGTCAATTGTGCCTGAGCGAATGTACAGACGGAAATCAATGCTAGAATCAATAAACCTTTAATCTTTATATTCATATTCTGTTGTATATTAGATGTTTGTAAATGTATGCAATTGTTTTGATTTTTGAGGGGCTGTTGGTTTAAAAGGAACAAATCAGCCCGTATCAGAAGTTGACTTTTACTCCGGCGTTAATCTTCACTCCATAGTGTTCTGACTGCATTGTACGGTCTTTGACGCCTTGATAATAACGCAACGGCTGGTTCAGCAAATTGGTGGCATCCGCATAGAACGTAGTCTTTATTTTCTTCCCAAACGTATAGCTGGCGTTCAAGTCCATGTAATTGACAGCATCGTAATAGCGGTCTAGTGCGGTAACTTCTCCCATTTCATCGATAAAACTGGAGGCGTAGTTATAAGAGAGACGTACGTTGAATCCTTTCTTCTCGAAATAGAGAGAGGCGTTGGCTGTGTGTTCCGGAGAACCGGGAAGAGACAAGTCTTTTTCATTTTCACGTCCTTCGAAGTTAAAGTTGTTCACTTTAGTGTGGGTATAGGTGTATGTGCCGTAGAATCCGATACATTTCAGTGCGGGAGCAATGAAACTGAAATCACGTTGGTAAGCAAGTTCTACGCCTAATAGATCTGCATCACCTGCATTTTTGGGCTGAGTGAATTTTTTGTATTCGTTATTCTGGTAGGTATAATCTCCTATTACCTGATCTACAATGAAATCGTTGATTTTCTTGTAGAAAATGCCTGCACTGACCAAACCTACACTTTTAAAGTAATAATCTGCACTTAAATCGAAGTTGTAGGATATAGTCGGAGTTAAATCAGGATTACCCATCACCAGCTCGTTGTCGCTACGGTTGATATTCACGCACGGGATCAATGCCGAATATTTGGGACGGCTTAATGTTTCTGTAAAAGATGCGCGTACTTTGAAATCGTCGTTTACATCGTATTTGAATAAGACGCTGGGGAGCCAGTTGACATAGTCGTTTTTATGCTCACCGGTCGGTTCGAGGCTTTCATCTTCGTTTTCATCTACGTTCCAATTCCAGCCGTTGTATTTGATATGAGTGGCTTCCATACGGAGTCCTAACATCATCTTTATTTTCTTTCCGAGATTTTGGTCGAAACGGAAGAAAGCGGAAGTGACGTTCTCTTTGGCGTGGTAATTGCCTGAAGACTCTTCAAGAACCTGCTCGCCTTCCATATTGGCCAGATTGAGTGATCCTAAGTATTCTTTGGAGACGAAATCCGTAGCTTTGTATTGGCTGCCGGGCATGAAGCTGTCTCGGATCTGACTGGTAAGATTGTTCATGTATTCTGTATCGTAGGTGTCTTTATATGCATCTGCGTAGTCGTAGCAGATTACGTCACGGTCTTTTGTCTTGGAAACATATTTGGCTCCGAACTTCAGACTGTTGCCGTAGATACCGTTGGTTAAAGGCAGTTCGAAGTTGACTTTGAATTTCAGGTCATTTTCATAGATTTCCTGATTGCTTTCGGTCAGTTCCTTTACTTTCCATTTTCCTCTTTCACCGTCTGATTTTCCATTGTGGAGGCTTACATCTGTTGTCACGTATGGAAAACGGTCGCCTGCATCTACGACGTCGAATCCGAGAAAGTCCTGTTTCAGGTTAAAATATCTTTCGTTCGGACGATCTTCGGTGGCACGTGCGTAAGAAGCTCCCCAATCCATAGATAGTTTGCCGAATTGGTGCTCTCCACCCAGACTGAAATCCATAGTCTGCTGTAGTTCCAAACGGGCATTTTTATTGTTGGGTGTGCCTCCTTTAGTTTCTATTTGTGCGGATTGTTGCATTTCACCTTCGTCATCCAGTCCTGTCTTGTCCAAGTCCTTATAAGTGACACGGTAACGGTTTTCCCAGTCATGACGGCGGTTATAGATACCCTGCAATGTCAGTCTGTGGTTCGGGTTTATATCGTAGTCGAAGGCCAATGAGTAGCTTTGGCGTTCACGGGTTACGTAGTATTGGCGTTTTTGTGCTTCTACCATGACTACTTCTCCTTTCTTGTTGACATCATATTCGAACTCCACATCGTCCGATCCTACCGGAGCGTTTTGGTAGGAGATAGCGGCCATTACTCCTAATTTATTATTGAAGAATCGATCACCGTAGGTAAGCCCCAGATTCAATTGGGCTTTTTCACTGACCCAGTTGTATCCGGTTCCGGCAGTAGCACTGAAAGTACGTTTGTACGGAGTGCTTTTCGTGACGAGATTGATGGAGCCTCCGATAGCGTCTCCGTCCATATCGGAAGTAACTACTTTATTCACTTCAATGGTCTGTATCATATCGGCGGGAATCAGGTCGAGCTGAACGTTTCGCGTATCACCTTCAGCGGAAGGAAGGCGGTTGCCGTTGATGGTTACGGAACTAAGGTCGGCGGAAGTTCCGCGTACTTGTCCGAAGCGGGCTTCTCCTTGGTCATATTGTACGTTGATACCATTGATACGTTTCAACGCATCTCCGATATTAGAGTCGGGGAATTTACCGACTTGGTCGGCTGAAACGACATTAGTGATTCCCAGATTGTTTTTCTGTGCATTGATGGCACGGCGTTGTCCTTGGAAAGCACCGCCTACCACTATTTCCTGCAGTTCCAATCCTTCGTTGAGCACTACATCTTTTTCGAGTGTCTTTCCGGCAGGAATGGTTATCTTCATTTCGACAGGAGAGTAACCTACATAACTTACTTTTACGGTGTATGTGCCGGGAGTAAGATTGGCAAATGTGTAGTAACCGTTGATATCACTTGTTACTCCGGTGTGTAATTTTTCAATATAGATGGAGGCTCCCGGCAGAATCTGTTTGGAAGTATCCACAATACGTCCGCGGATAGTACCTTGTTTGACTACGTTCACTTTTTCTTCTGCAAGAGTGTTACCGCTTGTACTCATAATTAAAAGAACTAATGAGAGTAATCTGATAAATCGTTTCATAAATGTTAGCGTGCGTTAATTATTTGCTGCAAAAGTAGAGGGGTGACGTTTCTTGCTTTTTACAGTTGGTTGAAGAACGCATAACAAATATGTTACGTTTATATTACGGCATGTGAGATGTCTACTTGATTTTCTCGCAGCGGATCAGGACTTTCTGTTCGTTGTTTAATGTGCTGGCAAATAGATAAGTATCTCCTCCTTCCGATAGCTTGATCCGTTTACGGAGTTCGGCTACCGTAGCCGGGAAGTTGCGGATGGTGATGTTTGCTTTCTTGAGGTCGGCCAGACATTCTTTGCTTTCTTTTTTATTGAAGCTGCATTGATTGACAATCCGGAATATTCTTCCGGGAAAGTTATCAATCAAGGTGTCGGAGGTGTAAAGATGACTGTTGGGGTGTAATTTCCTTATAGGAAAAGCGGATGACAGGCTTTTGAAAGCTCCGGCTTTCAGAAGGGAGGCATTAGGCTCATACAGATATTCATCTAAAGAATCTGTGTAGTTGCATTTGCTGCATTGCTCCTGTTCTCGGGTGAATGTAAAGTGTTGTCCTTCTTGCTCTCCTTTGGTGGAGAGGTTGACACAATGGATTTTGATTTCTTGCGGTATTGTCTGACCGAGAATCAGCAGTAACTCCTTACATTCGTTATTGACGGATATAATATGGACTTCCTGTGTCTGTTGCAGTTCTCGTAGTGCCAATGAAAGGTCGAGCATAGGGGAGAGCTTTACCATTACTTGCTTGGCCTTATTTAGTAAGAGTCCTTCGAGTGCGGCTACGTCGGGCTCGCAGTCGGAGATAGCGACAGCTTTACCTCCGTGCTCATTGCGGCGGGCGGGATCGAGAAAGATACAGTCTACCGGAGACATTGCTTTCAAGTGAGCTATTCCGTCTTCGTTCTTTACATTAATGTGGTTTAGGCCCAATATGTGGAAGTTGTGTGCGGCTATTCCGCACAATTCTTCTTGTCGTTCTACATAAGTGACGGATTTGAATTTTTCGGCAAGGAATGAACAATCTACCCCGAATCCTCCGGTCAGATCAGTTAAGGAATCTCCTTGCAGGAGACCGGCTTTGTAATAGGCGGTGATCTCCGAAGAACATTGTTCTAAGGACAGGTGCTTGGGATATCTTATATCTTCTATCTTTTTCCACGATGGAATCTTTTCTGCGGCGATTTGCCGTCCTGCAATCTGAGTGATAGCAACCGGCATATCTACATCCGGATATTTTTTGCTTTGTAAAGCAAGAGTACGTACATCGTCTGTTGAATGTTCGCGGATAAAAAGTCGGGTTTCAGAGGAGATATACATAAAGATATGGTTATATGATACGATAATGTGATTAATGATGGGGTGCCGGTCATGGAATTAATTTATATTTCTGTTTAGCTACATCCCGGCTGCAATAATTGAAATGCCACCATTCACTGGGGAGTGCACGAAATCCGGCTTTTTTCATTACTGTCCGTAGCAGTAACCGGTTCTGATGTTCCGTCTCGCTTATTTTTCCATTGCGTACCAGCTCGTTTTCCTGTGTGATATGGGCTTCTACACCCAGATGGTCTACTTTCGTTCCCATAGGCAATGGTTGTCCAAATGAATCCAGAATACTGATATCCACGGCTAAGCCATAATTATGTAGTCCACCACCCCGATTCGGATTGGAGACGTATTTGTATTTGGAGGTTCCTTTCACTACATTCCACATTTTTTTCTGTACAGACATTGGACGGGCGGCATCGTAAATGATGAGGCTATAAGACGGGTGTAATTCCTTTAAAGCTCTTTGTGCCTTCACGAGAGCATATGCGGCGTCCGGGTGCAAATAAGCTTCTGTCAGATTATCGTAAAGGACTTCCCCGGTGAAGTTATCATCCTGTGTGTACATTAGCTGTACAGCAAGACTATTGTCTAGCTCAGTAACGTTTATCAATCCTAGAGAATCCATGTATAGAGCCATCGGACTTTTTTTAGGTTGAGGGGTTCTTGGGGGTACTCCGGAAATGTACGGGAACCATGTTAGTAGTAGGTAGAGAATAGGCAGATAGCATTTCAGCATCATCATTATACTTTTTATTTTGTATGCCAAAGATACTCTTTTTGCTTTTAGCTTGCAAATGAGGCTATATCTAAAATATAATTTATTCCCGTTTTCTTCCGATGAAATGGGCGATTTTTAGATATTCATTCTCAGGTGATAGTCCTACCTTGTATATAATTATTTGTGTATATGTACTATTCTTTATATGTGGATGGATTTTTTTTTATAACTATTTCTCCTTCCTACCTGTAATGTGCTGATAAAGTAATACATTTGTATCCATAATAAAAATGTTCTAGTAACATAATCTAAATCAGTCTTATGAATTTTAGAATATAAAAAAGACAGCTGTTTGTGAAAATCGCTAATATTGTTTGTTTGTGTTATCCCATTTTGAGTCAAGTGTGACTTCAAAATGGGATTTTTTGTTGTGTGGCATACCGGAACACCACCCAAAAACTATCAGAAATGACCTAAAAATAGTCGGCGGATAGATTTTCCCCTAAAAAATGTTTATTCTCGGTTCATTGCTTCCATCGAATTCTCGTAAACTTGCATCATCGAATTGAAACAAGTATTCACAAATTAAAAGTAACGCATATGAAAAGTTTAAGCTTCGAGAAAGACCTGGTAGGAGTACAGGAAGAATTGCTCCGTTTCGCTTATAAATTAACAACCGATCGCGAAGAAGCAAACGATTTGTTGCAGGAAACTTCATTAAAAGCCTTGGATAACGAAGATAAATATACCCCCGATACAAACTTCAAAGGATGGATGTACACTATAATGCGCAACATCTTTATTAATAACTATCGTAAAGTGGTACGAGACCAAACGTTCGTCGATCAGACTGATAACCTCTACCATATAAACCTGCCACAAGATTCAGGATTTGAAAGTACGGAGAGCGCTTATGATTTAAAAGAGATGCGCCGTGTGGTTAATGCCCTTCCAAAAGAATATAGAGTTCCGTTTGCTATGCACGTATCTGGATTTAAGTATCGTGAGATTGCTGAAAAACTAGATCTTCCTTTGGGAACAGTAAAAAGCCGTATTTTCTTTACTCGTCAGAGGTTACAGGAAGAATTGAAAGATTTCCGCTAAATAGGTGAAGATTGTTTTCTGTTTACATTAATAATTTATAGATGGGTAGTCTGAGCAGGCTACCCATCTTTTAGTTTGCAGATTACTTTACCAGTTACTAATAGAAAGCATATTGCAAAAAAGTTTTCTAGCCACTTCGGCTGCCGGTTCTTGTGACAGTAAGTTGTCTACAACATCAAGTGTAGAGTAGATTATTCTCCCTTTACCATAAGGAATGATTCCCAAAGTAGAACCTAGGCAAAGGGGGGGGAGTACGATAGGAGCCTACAATCATTTCATCACCTTCCAAATAGAACCCTAATTTCTTATCTCCCTCGTGCACCAATGCTTGGTAAGGCCCATAGCTGTGTTGGTGGGCAGTCCATTAAACAGGGGATGTTCTTTTACGAAGTGAATGCCACCTATCCAATTGCGTCCTACCGAGTAAAATCCTTTATAGACACATCCGGTAGCCTGTGCTATGGCATCCATCCACGACTCGGCTGATTTGAGGAGTATTAGTGTAGTTCCGTCTTTTTTCACCCTGTCAAGCAAATGCTGTGGTGAGATGCTCGCCGAGTTGGGAAGTGACCATACTAATTGTACACTGCCCGGAGGAGCGTTTTGACTATATTCCACACTTATCTCTATCTCTTGTCCTGCTTCCAATTGGAAAGGACGGGTGATATCTGTGAGGTTCTACAAACTGAAAGAGACTCTATTCCCTTAGGAATGAGGCTCTTAGTTTGTGGACCAGCCTGGGCTTGAACCAGGGACCTCCAAATTATGAGAACGATAAGATGATTTTCTGTGATAGTTCGATTTACTAATCTTAATTAAGTATCAGATAGTTGCGAATTTTACTATCTCCTATAAAACTCACTAAACACCTCTAACTGAAACCGTTTGTTTACGCATTGTTTACGCAGAATTAGAGGGAATAAAGATTGCTATTTAACTCATTAGGAGTAATGCTAAGTACCCTCTTTTGTTTTGCATAAAGCATAATGTTGTCGCAAATAATTTATAATTTTGCGACAAACCCAATGTAATGGCAAGCATAGAAGACCATATTTTGACTGAAGTCGGGAACCTGTTTTTATCGTATATCTTAGAGATAAGAATTCACCTGGATATGGCAATCTCTCGTTAGTCTTTTAGCTCATTCTGTAATCTGCCCAAAATATATAATACTATTTTGCACGATAGAACGATTGTCATAAAACCAATATAAACCTTCTCCCAAGATGTGAATTTTCTTTTCGGTTGACCTAATACTTTTCTCAAATGTTCCATTGTATTCAAAATTTAAGTTAGGGACAAAGATGGTCAACACAGCATTCCTTTTGCAGGAATACTGAGGCAAAGACACAGACAAGGTCAAAGTCTAAGACCGGATGTTTTTATAGCTGCAAACATCCGCCGTTTGTTAGTTAGACATTCCAATTCTAATTCCAATTAAATGCAAGCGACAATCTCTGCCCCATCAAAGCCGTGATTAGCATCCATTGAGATGTAAGTTCGCGACACCTTTTTTATGCTTCAAGCCGACTTAGTTGCTCATAAGTGTTTTGTAAGGCTTCCGGTACATTGATTTTCAATTTAGAAATGCGTTCCAGCTCTTTCAGTTGCCATTCTTTGTATTGAGTGTAAAGTGTCATGTGGCATTGTTTTTCACTTTCCAGTTCCTGCTTGAACCGATGCGTATTTTCTAGAATCTGTTTCTCGGCTTGTTTTTTGATAGCAAACTTCATTTTATTCAGCTCCCGTTCATTCTGACGATGCCATTTTTGGAGTTACGAAAACACATCTTCTACTTTTTGCGGGTCAACGGAAGGAATGTGAGTGTAAATCAACGTGTCTTTTCCATTTCCTTCGGTGCTGTAAGGTTTCATGATTCTGTTTTGGAGTTCTTCACGGGCTAAAGAGAATTGGCCTCCGGGATGGATATATTTCTCAATAGTAGCAGCTACGGCTTCCAATTGCAGATAGCGGTTACGCTCTTTGATATTCATCTGAGCGATGATATCCACTTCCGTCGTTTCTTTCGGATAGGATGGGCTAGAAGGTATTTCGACTCCCTGAAGCGTACACCATTCTTCAAACATAAAGTTTGCTACCTGTTTCAATTCCTTGTCTTTAGCTTTGACTGCTTCCCTTATCCAAGCGCAAAAGTGTTCATTGAGACTATGTCTTTCAAAAGAGGACGAACCAGACTCAGCATATCTTCGTCATAACCCACACAGACGGTCTTCCCCGATTCGGAAGTTGAGCCTACAATATCGACTTTCGTAGTCACAAAGGTCATGTTTTTCAACTTTGCTTCATTCTCGGCCATGACCTCTTGCGCCAAATCAGCCAAATGCGATGCCGATGTGGAAGTCAGTCCATGCTCACTGAAAAATACTTCACTTACTTTTTCCATATTATATTCGATTTATATCCTTATCCATCGTTCTTCCGACATTCCTCCACCAAGCGAGACAAGCAGGAGAAGCATTATGGCAGAAATAATATATATCCAAATGAACATGACAATCTGCTCTCATTTCATTTCGTTCCTCCATGAAATGTTCTTTCCATACTCTTTCGTGCAATCTCTTCCGTCCCGCCAAAGTAAGTAATTTCCCACAGCAAGCCTGCAACAAGCTCTTGAGGCGTAATCACAATATCTTTCTCCACCACCACTTCCATGCCCGCTATTTCCGACCATAACGGATAACAGGCCATAGGGCAATCTAGATGGTTGTCTACCTTGTCATAAACCGAACAGTTCATGTCAATCATCGGGCTACAGGTTTCCCAACGATATCCTAAGCGAATGTAATATTGGGATGATTTTGCTTCCAACGCTTGGACGTTCTGATAAATTCTTTCCCATTTGTCCAAATCGAGATGTTCGACCAGTTTCGGTTCGTTGGTCTGCCATAAATTTAGGAATGCCGGTCTGATTTCGGCAAAACTGAATTGCGAAAAAAGTTCCTTGAATGTCATAGTGCCTATTTTAGAGCAATAAATTCCCTCAACCCACCCTCGTCTTTCCTTCCAAACAATCGGCACAAGGTAATGCAGAATAATCTTCCCCCAGAGGCCGTGTACGCTATGCGTTTGTACACCGTGCCGGAGATGCGCGGTAATAACCATGCTTCTACTAGCTGCCACCTTGGTTTGTTGCCCCTGCCATGCGATAAGGAAGTGCCGCCATTGTCTGTTACAAAGAAGGACTATACCTTATTATGTCAAATTAAATCTACCGACCAGTTCAGGCTTTGTAGCTTCATATCCAAGTTTCGGAGCTGTTTGGAATAGTTGTCCGTAACCTTTCTTAATTTACCCACGTCCACCATGTGAATATATTTTATCTCCTGTCGCCCGTAACGGTCATTTTCAACAACGTGTTTCAAGAGGTCGCGCATTACCGTCAGACGCAACTTCAATGTGTCTTTGCGGGCAATCATTTGGATGAGAGTTTCTCCCTCGTACACGGTTTGCATGTTGGTGCGGTTAATCCGATAAACAATCACCTCGAATTGCAAAAGGCATTCATCCAATTCTTTATACAATTCATTCACGTTCTCAGAAGGTTGCTCACCTTCCTGCACCTTAGCACTGTATTTCAGCCGACTCTTCAATTGGTCGATTCTGTTTTGCAGGTCGGTGTGGATGCTTAATGCTTCTGCCAGTTTCATTCTATGTCTCCTATTTGGTTTGATGATGCAAAGTTCCGTCATCAAAGTGCCAAATCGCAGCACAAGGCGAAGATATTTTGTATTTCCATTATAAATTTTCGAACCACATGTAGAGTAATGCAAACGAAAGCAGACGGAAAAATAATCTGCCTATGCTCCAATTCGGCACATCGAAATGTTTCCTTTGCCACAAAATAAAATACCATCTTATGAAAAATAGAGAAGATTGGAAAGAGGTTGTCAAAAAGAGGCAAAATAAAATGGAGGCGTGGAGGCTTTCTTTTCTTTCAGTAGAAGAATTATTATGCCTGCAGTTGCTAGGTTATTCTTCCAAGCAACTATATGAAAACGTGGAAAGCGAAAGATATTCACTGAAAGAAACGGCTTCCATGTCCATCCGCGAACTCGACAAGGCAAAACGAATATTGGACAGGCAGACAAAAGCAGGAGTGATTACCATCCCTTATAATGACGAAGCGTATCCTCATCACTTCCGCAATTTATGCAGAGATGCACCGTTGCTCATCCACGTGCTGGGGAATAAGGATTTACTCAACCGTGAGGATAATGTAGCCATTATTGGTGCACGCGCAGCAGACAAGGAAGGCCTGAACATGGCCTACGAGTTTGCTGAACAGATGGGCAAGCAAGGACATATCGTCATCAGCGGCTTGGCTTTGGGTTGCGATACGGCCGCCCACCAGGGCTGCCTCGATGCGGGCGGACAGACAATAGCAGTGGTGGCCTCGGGCTTGGACATCACGCATCCCAAGGTGAACAAGTCGTTACAGGATGAAATAATCGCCAAGGGCGGAACCATCCTGTCCGAACATCCTTTCGGCGTGAAAGCCAACCCCACGAGATTAGTGGCGCGTTGCCGTATGCAGGTCGTTTTGACCCAATCGGTCATTGTGGCCCAATGTCCCATCATCAGCGGCACGATGTATGCCGTGCGTTTCGCCCAGGAATATAACGGAGTCCCCTTTGGATGGGAAAACAATGTTTATTCTGTCCAGTATGATACGCAGAATGAACTGAACTCAGGCAACAAGTTCCTGCTCGATTATAACTTGGCTCTGCCCATTAGACTTGGGCAGGAGATAACATTAGACTTAGATAATAAAATTGTTATAGCATAACACTCTATTATAAATAATTATGACACTAAAAGAATTACTAACGCAAGTCGGCTTCGACGAACTTCTTCCGCATCTGAAAAGACACGAACCGGAGCATCTTGACAATCTCTACGCCTTCCGCGAGGCATACGACATCCTTCGTAACATGGAACCTGCAAATAATTTTGAAGGTAAAATCTTTGTAGAATGGCATGGCGGAGAATGGGAAGATGAAGAAAAATGGATTGGCGTAGGCCCGATGCACGACTGTACTTGGGAAGAAGATTTGGCCAAAGAAATTGTCGTGGCGGACGATGTGCATATTTCCAAAATAGAAATCGCTATGCACTGTCTATGGGAAATCACTTATTGGGGATTCTCACCTGACGAAAGAGAAGAAACATGGCAAAGAAAATTTGGGCCAAAGGTTTTGAATAATAAGTATGAAGTTGCTTTGGATAAACTGGAGGAAAGCATCTGGCGGCATCAAACTCCACGCCGACTACGCAGCAAGGGGAAGGACGGACGGCGTTATGTTACGTGGACAAACGCGCGCGATTTCTTTAATAATTGCATGAACCGCTCAAAACGAAAGCGAGAATACCGTCAAGACAAACGGGAAGAATATCTGCGCAAAATGGCCGCACGAGAGAATTTGGTAAGGACACTTTCTGCCGAAGGGAGCAGTTTCCGGCGAAACGATGTGGAGTTTCTACTCAATGTCCAATACGGCAGACAGTATGATTACCTCTCAGAGACGCAAAATACCAATTCGCGCCTCACCTACATTTTGGAGTCAATGACCCAATATCAGCTGCTCGACCTTACGAAGTATGACAGTGCCGTTATCTTCATCCGTTGTCCTTCTCACTGCCCGCTGGATGAAACGGAGCTTGAGGCCTTCCGTAAATCCGTGATGCAACATCTTGGATACACAAACATGTTGTTCGGTACGCAGACAGAAAATTATGAAAAAGAGGAAGTAAAGGTTACGCTGTTATTGAACAAGAAATAAGTTTAAGACAGGGACGCCAATATACCGGTGTCCCTGTCTTATCTTAGGGTTATTGCCGATAATGTTTGTTTTACTCCCACCACTCCCTCATCTTGTAAAGACGTATTCGGTAATATAGCCGCTCCATCTTGCGGACATATATCTTCTCGCCATAATAGTACTTGTCGGGAAGACCGTCTTCTTCATCACTTGGTGCAGGCGCTTCTTCATAAGCGTCCACTAGAGTGGAAGGAACTATATCCTTTACATTTCTGGTATTCATTCGTTCAATCTGTTGCCGGGAGATGTGCAGGCCATCGCCTTTGATATGTTGCAGCAGGCTGATGCAAATATCTATCCAGCGGTTGAAGCCGAAGTTACCATTCTCGTCCGCTATCAAAGAATGTGAGAAGTAAGCCCTCATACAACGCAATTTGGCACACTCCAAAGCATACAGATATTGCCAGTCGTATTGTGGGTCATGGGCGGCGTGTTCCGCTAACTCGTCGATGAGTGGTTGCAGGTATTCTTTCTTCCATTCGCTGAAACGCTTGCGGTGATACCACAAGCCACGTTCATAACTTGCGGTAAGCATTTTTTCGAAGCTTCTTTCTTCTTCCGTAGACTTATGCCCGTTGCTACAGTGGTATGTGTTCCATTCAGAAAATACCGTCACCCATTGTTCGAATTCCTCGTCAGATTGCAGTTCCTTCGGTATGCGCATTCTGCGTTTCAACAAGTCCTTTTTCTCTTTTTCTGAAAGATGGGAAACATCGGCCAACGGATAATCATAATTGTTATGCTTCAGTCCTATCAATTCTTGGGGTTTACTCATATCATTCTGCTGCTTTGAAGTTATACACAGGCTTTATCACATTCACAATGCTCACCGTGTCGCGGATATTTCCGATGATTTCATCCTTCGGCTTGTACACCATGGGTGACTCATCCTTGGTGTCTTCCGACAAACTTTCGCTGTATATGCCCAGCATAGAAGCACGGTAATCATCCATGGAGATGCTTTTGAAGGCCTGACTCCGGCTCATGACGCGTCCGGCGCCGTGCGGGGCCGAGCAGTTCCACTCCGCATTGCCCTTGCCGATGCAGATAAGCGACCCGTCGCGCATGTTTAGCGGGATGATGCACTTCTGTCCTTCATAGGCGGCTATCGCCCCCTTGCGGATGATGTTGTCGTCGCCTATGTAGTTATGCACACTTTCAAATGCTAAATCATTTTGCATCAATTCGACATAGCCTTGAGAAATGAAGTAATCCATGATAAGATGGGCAATCAGACTACGGTTCATCTTGGCCCAATGCTGGCAGAGACGCATATCATGCAGGTAATCTTCACGATAAGCACCTTCCAGATAGGATAGATCGGGCGGTATAGTTGGCTTGCGCATTTTGAATGAATTGTGCAGTTGGCGTATGGCATCCTGCAACGCATTCTTACGTCCCGTCGCTTTGTATTCGGCAATCATGCGGTTTTGTTCTTCCATCAGTTCGGCCCATCCAAACTGGCACTTTACGGCTAACTTCTGATAAATTTGCGCCACCTGTTTCCCCAAGTTGCGGCTTCCGGTGTGAACAACCAAGTAGCTTATGCCGCATTCGTCTTTATCCAACTCAATGAAATGATTTCCTCCGCCCAGCGAACCGATGGAGGCGTTCAAGCGTTTAGTTCCCTTCAGTTCGCGATAGCAGCGCAACTGCTTGATGATATCTTTGGCTGCGCGATATACATCCATATACTTTTGCGGGAGCGGCGCATAATTGCAGTCTCGGTAATTGCGACCGGACGGTATGTAGTGAAGAATAAACTCGTTGAAAGTATGATAGTCTATGTCACCCACGCAGACAAATGGTTGCACCAAGATGCCACAACCTATGTCCACACCGACAATATTGGGAATCACCTTATCGCCTAAATCTCCCGTAAAGCCAATGACGCAGCCTGCTCCGGCATGGACATCGGGCATAATGCGGATTTTACACTTGCTGAACACATCGATGGACAGCAATTCCTTGATTTGCTCGCGGGCGCTGTCTTCGATGTGGTTAGTATAAATTTTTACGTTATAGTTCTCTATCGTTTTCATTTTGCTTTATGAAAGGATGCGTATCTTCAACTGTTTCTTTTCGCCCTCGACCAACTTGTTCCACAGGCGTGAACGTTGCAAAGCGGATGCCGGAATATAATCCTGGTATTTCTCCAGAAACTCCATGCTATACAATTCGTTCCGGTGATAGCAGTCTATGATTTCGCTCCAATCCCAATACTCGGCAAACTGTTCCAAAAGCGCGGGAGTAAGTTCGATGTCGGAGTTTCTTGATAATTCACGCCAATTCCAATATTCCTTGTATTTCTCTAGATTCTCCGCCGTAAACAGATGCTCATTGTCCGAACCGGAAAGTTCCTCCCAGTCCACTTTGTTCTTAAACTTCTCAATCATGGATGCAGTCCAAAGGATGTTTCTGTTGCCGGAAATTTCTTTCCACGACACCTTGTCCTTGTACTTTTCCAACAGTGGCTCATTCCACGCAAACTCGCTTGACAGTTCTTTCCATGCGGCTTCTTCCAATACCTTAGCCATAAAATCGTTGTTCCAGTTCTTTGTTGCCATACTACTTGTCATTAAAAGGTTTAACATCTATTCTGCCGCAAAGTAAAGGGCGTTAAATGCCAAAACAAAGCATAACATAAAAGAAATGCAGAAAAGAACGAAATTTTTAAGGTTGGGCTACGATTTGGCACAGGGGAATATATAACTTTGTGGCATAACCATAAAATGACAGTAGTATGGCAGCAAATCTCTTTGGGCGGTATGTCTGGCTGATAGATACCCTGCGCCGATACAAACGCCTGACATTCCAAGAAATCAGCGAGCTTTGGCAGGAAAGCGGGCTGGGCTATGGTGAGGAATTGCCTTTGAAAACCTTTCATAATCACAAGAAAGCTATTAAAGACATCTTCGATGTATATATAGAATGCGACCGGAAGGACGATTACCGCTATTACATAGACGAGCCGGAACGGTTGGAAGGAAACAACCTGCAAAGCTGGCTGATAAGTTCCTACGCTACATTGAACCAAATACAGGCGGACAACAAACTGGAAGACCGGATTATTTTTGAAAATATTCCATCGGGACAAACCTGGCTCACGCACATAGCCGAAGCCATGCGGCGCAATCATGTGTTGAGTGTCACGCACCAAGGGTTCGGCAAACCGGAAGCCTGCACGTTTGAGATTGAACCTTATTGTCTGAAAGTCGTGAAGCGTCGTTGGTATGTGGTGGCACGCAGTCCCTACTATTCAAACTGGAACAAAGAGAAAGGCATCAAGCCCGCCGATGTCTACCGGGTATATGCCCTCGACCGTATTTCAGACATTCAGGACACGGGCAAGACATTTAAGATGAAAAAGGATTTCGATATCAATCATTATTTTGAAGGATGCTGCGGAGTAATCACATCGGATGAACCCATACAGCGCATTGTTCTTTTGGCTTATGGCGGTTTTGCCGATTATCTGCGTACCTTACCCTTGCACGAATCACAACGAGAGATAGAGGGCGATGATGAGTCCACGCTGTTTGAGTACCATCTGAAACCGACTTTCGATTTCTACCAGCTGATTCTTGCTCAAGGCGACCAAGTGGAAGTGCTGGAACCGGAATCTGTGCGCGATGAAATGCGCAATTTTGCTAAAAATATGTTGGACTATTACACTTGGGAGGAGGATAAACCATGCAAGGAATAAATTTCATAGCCATCGACTTTGAGACAGCCACAGGCAAACGAGCTTCCATTTGCGAGGCGGGCATCTGTGTGGTGCGTGACGGAAAGATTGTGGAAACCCGTTCGTGGCTCGTCCGTCCGCAAGGAAATAGCTACAGCTATTGGAACATGCAGATACACGGCATCCGCCCGAATGACACGGCTGATTCTCCGGAATTCCCGGAAGTATGGACAGAAATCAGCAAATACCTTAAAGACATTCCCGTACTTGTGGCTCACAATGCCGCTTTCGACATCGGTTGTATCCGTCACTCGTTGGAATTATACGGCATGGAGAAGCTGGAGATCACTTATTATTGTTCCCTCCGTGCGGCACGCAAACTTTATAGCTTCGGCTGCAACAGTTTGGACTATCTCTGCGACCAGTTCAGGATACCTTACGGGCAACACCACCGGGCAGGGGATGATGCGGAAATGTGCGCACGGCTGTTTCTGAAGGAATTGGAGGATGCCGGATGGTGCGGATGGGAAGAGATGGGGAATTGTGGTGGAAAGTTGTAAAATGAAAAACAAACTTATGATACGATGAATACATTAGAATTAAAATCCATTGCGGAACTGCAGGACATGGCGTTTTATATTCCTGCCTATCAACGGGGATATCGTTGGACGCAACAGCAAGTGAAAGATTTGCTGAAAGATATACTTGAGTTCAGCGGGAAGAAAGGTAATGCCAGCATTTATTGCTTGCAGCCATTAGTCATCGTGAAAAGACTTTCCGATGAAGATTCAGTAATGAAGCGAATACATGAGGCAAAAGATTTGAATGAAGTAAGACACTTGCTGAAAGAACAATGGGAAGTAGTGGACGGACAACAGAGACTGACTACCATTCGCCTTATTTTAGAAGTGTTACAGCAACCTCATTTCTACGATATTGAGTATGAGACCCGTAAAAACAGCGCCTCTTTTTTAGATGGCATTATGAACGGAATTCCAGACTCTAATGTCAAGGAAAACATTGATTATTACTACATCAAACAAGCTGTCAATTACACCAACAATTGGCTGAAGGGAAAAGACATTGACCGTTTTCGAAACGTTTTGCTCCATCAGGTAAAGTTCATTTGGTATGAAACCCAAGAGAATAACCCCAAAGAGGTGTTTACACGGCTGAACATCGGAAAGATTTCGTTGACCAATGCAGAGTTAATAAAGGCACTTTTACTAAACAAATCCAACTTCCCGAACGATGACTACAGCACAGTCAGGTTACGTCAGCAGGAGATAGCCATGGAATGGGATGTCATAGAATACACACTTCAATCCAATGAATTCTGGCTCTTCCTTAACGAGCCCGGCAACGAACGTTCGACACGTATTGATTTCATCTTTGACATGATTTGTCAAGAAGACATGCTGCATTGCAAGGATGACCAAGAGATTCAGATGAATGGTGACCTCAAAACATTCCGTTACTTCAATCATTATTTTGAAACACAGAAGCAAAAAGAAGAAGCTATCCAAACTATCTGGGAGAAAGTAAAAGAGATTTTCCAGACCTTGCAAGAGTGGTTTGATGACAAGGAATTGTACCATTATATCGGTTTCTTGATTTGCATCGGAAAAAGCGTAAACAGAATTTATCGGCAATGGACACGATATGCCACCAAATCGGCTTTCCGAGAAAATTATCTTATGAAGGCAATCAAGGAAAGCATCCGTTACAAGGACATTGAAAATACCGTCTATGAAGTTGATGCGGAAGTTCCCCAAGAATTCAAAGGTGGGGTCAAGCAGAATTGTCGTCCCATTTTGCTTCTGCACAACCTGCAGACAGTCATCAACCAGAATAATGTATTGGCTGAAAACAAGAAATACCGGGAGGGTGTATTTTACAAATTCCCGTTTCATTTGTATAAATCAGAAGATTGGGACGTGGAACATATTGACTCAAATACTGAAAACAAACTGAATGATATACAATCGCAGCGCGAATGGTTGCTTAATGCCTATTTCGGACTCCAGGGTGAGGCATTCAAAGAAATCAGGAAAAATATTAAAGACTTCTTCGAGAAATTTACCGGAAAGAATTACGAACAAAGCGAAGATCCGGACAAGCAGAAGGCACGAAACGAGCGATTTGAAGAGCTGCGAAGCAGTATTGATGACATAAACGGGAATATTCGGCTGTCTCAGATTGAGAAGAATAAAATATGGAACTTTGCCCTGCTGGATTCATCCACCAACCGGAGTTATGGAAATGCCATCTTTCCGGCCAAGCGTAGAGTCATCATTGGCAAGGATCAGGGTAAGAGATTCTTTCCGCCAACGGTTGACGAGAACGGAGCGATTGTGGAGTGTAAAGTCCAAGAAGGTCAATCCTCTTTCATCCCGCCATGCACCAAATCTGTCTTCCTGAAGTACTACAACGCCGCATCGTCTGATTTCAATACTTGGAACAAGGAAGATGCCATAGCTTATATGAACAACATCAAAGACACACTTAAAGAATTTTTATTATGACAGAATATAGCAAGAACATCTCGTTTTGGGGCCTGTTGACATCAAAGAAAATAGTCATTCCCATCATTCAGCGCGACTACGCACAAGGCAGAATTGGTAAAGAATACCTGCGGGAACGTTTTCTTGGCCAGTTGTTTGCTGCACTGCAAGGGGATGCTAAGCCATTGGTGCTCGATTTCGTCTATGGTAGTGTGGAAGCGGACACTCTCTATCCGCTCGACGGTCAGCAACGTCTGACTACGTTATGGCTGCTGCATTGGTATTTGGCTTTATGTGCGGGGACATTAAACGAAGATAGGGCAACGCTGCAACGATTCTCATACGAAACAAGAGTCTCCTCCCGAACCTTCTGCCAAAAACTTTGTGACATAAACGAAAAATATAAACCAAAGAATCACGGCATCCGTTCTTTCATACGCAACCAACGCTGGTATTATTCCATTTACGATCAGGATCCTACCATACAATCCATGTTGCGTATGCTGGAAGGTACGGACATTAAGGACAGCAACGAAACAGACATAATAGACGGTATTGAAGAATATTACTTAAAATGGACAAAGGATAGGGCTTTGGAACTTTTGGAACGATTGAAAGATGAAGAGAACGCACTTGTTAAATTCTATCTGTTGAACATGGAAGACAAAAATATGCCGCTGACCGATAATCTGTATATCAAGATGAATGCCCGTGGCAAAGTCTTGACCGATTTTGAGAACTTTAAGGCCGACTTGCTAAAATACAAACAGAACGACCGGGAGTATTTGATACCGGAGGATGATGCAAGTAAAGAAGATGGGGTCAGTGTGTTGATGGACACTCGGTGGACAGATCTGTTTTGGCATTTCCGTTCCTCCGAAGACCGCATTGATGAAATCTACATGAGCTTCCTCAATCGATTTTTCCTCAATTTGCGCATTGCAAACACAAGTTTTAAACCGGAAAAGATAATAATAGAAGATTTGTATAAGATGCTGTCCACGGCAGATAAGAAAGGAAACAAAACAGACTGCCATTATCAAAGCATGAGCATCTACAATGATGTGCTCACTAAAGAATGTATCGGTGAACTTACTGCTTGCTTGAACAATCTGTGTAGACAGTATGAAAAACTAACAGAAGATTATGGAAAAGAAAAAGCCAAACAGGCTATGGATGAGCTTTTTTGGCCTTATTGGAAGTTAGACGAAGACAAGACCGGCAATACACCTTTCTATTTCATCCCACATTATAAAAAGACAGAAAATAATAAGACAGATAATACTCCATACACGCTTACCTATCCGCAACAAGTAGTTTTCCATGCCATTTGCGTTTATCTGACCACGTGTAAGGAGGTGAACATAAACAAACTAAAAGATTGGATGCATTTTGTTTGGAATATAGTGGAGAACAGCTATATAGACAAGGAACAAAGCATCAGTGCCATTCGTTTCTTTGGAAAGGGAGTCAATGAATTGCCCAAATTCGGAGATGCAGTAATGCCCATTAATGCTTCGGACGACATTATCACTTACTTAGCCGGAATAGACGAAAGCCAGATAAAAGACACATTCAGCCGGAGACAGTTATTGGAAGAAATATCGAAAGCCAAACAGATAAAGAAAGGCCCTGACTGGAAAGGTAAAATATATGCAGCAGAGAACTTTGCGTTCTTCAAAGGTGCCATTGCTTTCCTTTTCAACAACGAAGAAGGAAAGGTAGATTGGAGTTGCTTTGATAAAAAGATGGAGACCGCAAGGCTGTTGTTCGATAAAGAAGGTATCCGGACGGAGAAGCGTGTGGAAACCTTGCATACGCTATACAGCTACTGTGACAGTTGGGAATTACAATTCTGGTGGAATGCCAAGATATTCACTTGTACCGCAAACACATGGAAAGAAAACATCCTGACCAAAGTCAATGCCTCTAACGAATATATCTATTCAAAACCAGTTCACCATTTATTGATGGGACATTCTCCTTCAAATGAGACAAGGTCTGAGAAAATACGATTATTGGCCAATGAATCATTCGTTAGGTTCCTCGTATCGGAAAATACAAATAATTGGAATTTGTATATCCGTCATCCACATGATGCTTTATACTATTGTGGCTATAAGTATGGGGTAATGTTGAACTATCCGATGCGCGATACCTATTTGAACCGACTATTAGATGCTGGAATCATAGAACTGACCGATAGCAATAAGAGAATAACCGGCACCGGACTATTTTGGGGAAATCTTAGTATAAACTTCATCTATCATGTAAACGGAAAGGAACTTTATCTGCAATGGTATAAGCAAAGTAACAATAAGGAATACGATATCTATCTTATGACGCAGGGATGGGACTACAAGAGGCGTTCCATTGTGTTGGAGAATGAACAAGGTGATAGAAAGCAATACTATTGTTTTAATATTGCAGAGCCGAGTGATGGCACTTCATACATTGATAGTTTCTGCCAACAAGTAGAAGCTGAATTTGCGGAATTCATCTCAGAAAAAAACATCCAATGATTAGATTATGACCATCCTTCACCTCTCAGACACTCACGGTCAGCATCGGCGGCTTACCCGGCTGCCCGATGCTGACATCCTTGTGCATTCCGGGGATTTCACCATGAATGGAAGTGAGCAAGAGGCCATTGATTTCATGAATTGGCTTTGCGACCTTCCATACCCACACAAGATTTTTATCTGTGGCAATCACGATGCCTGTCTATACGGAGCCAAGATAGACGGGTTGGATAAGAATGTGCATTACCTATGCAATTCCAACGTGATAATTGAAAACATAAAATTTTACGGCGTTCCCATGTTCATGGAAGATTGCATTTCAGACCGCCAGGCCCGTAACTATGCAGCCATACCTGCCGACACGAATGTATTAATTACCCATTGTCCGCCCTATGGTATTCTTGATTTTGACGATGGGATAAACTATGGTTCGATCGAGCTTTTGACGAGAGTAGAAGAAATAAAGCCCCGTTTGCATTTGTTTGGGCATATCCATAAGCAGCACGGAGTAAAGAAAGATGGTTCAACTATTTTCTCAAATGGCGCAAGCATGAATGGAGATTACACGAACTTCAACTTTCCGAACCTGATTGAAATATAATGAAAGTATTGATTATTCAGAAAGAGGTGTTCAAAGAAATAGCAGCGAAGTCCGCTCGCTTTTCCCAACTTTGCTTTTTAATTTGCTGACAATTTGTTGGTAAAGACTGGACCATAGTCGAGGTGAAAAACAGCCTTATTGGATGGCATCATACATGATACCTCATGTGGAACAATATACAACCATTCCTAATACCACTGTATAAACAAACAAAAATATTACCAAGACTTTCATCCAGAAGTCAGAGAACCAAACGCCTTCATTTCGCCTAAGGATTTTGCGCATATTGGATTCATGTTCCGTTAACATTTTCGTCTGTTCGGAACGTATGGGGCTCAAAACAAATTGTGGCATGAGAACAATATAAGGATAACGATGTGAAATGCCCATTGCATCGGGGTTTTAGAGGTAATAAGCTTCATGTAAGGAGTGAAAACGAAATGTTCCGTTCGTTCTATTTTGGGTAGGGTTAATTCCATGTTGCTTCCATTGGAGATGGAATTTTTGAAATGCGATTAATGTGCATCTAAAGAATGTTGGAATAAACCGAGATAAGTTGCTTCATGCTTGAGAGAAATAAAAGGCTGTGTACGCTGATTTTTACAGAGTATGCAGCCTTTATCGTGTTCTGAATGAAAGTGCCAGAGAGGGCTGAATATCGCTATTTCTGCCTACATCTGATGATTTGAGCCTGTTTGATAATAGCTCTTTTGGTGATGACTGAGCCTCCATCAGTGAGACCTTTGTGCTGCAAGGTACTCTGCTGAATACCTATTTGATCAGCACTAAAAGTTCCATATATTGCAGATATGGAGCCAAAATAACGATCAATCTTCTCGAATATGAGATGGACATGTATTACTTTTGACATAGCTTTACTATTTAGAAATTTCATTTGCACAAAAATACCAAATGCTTATTATATGGAAGTATATATATTAGAAAAAGGCTATAAATAGCAATAATATATATGCCGATAAGGCACATCAAAGATTGCTGTAAAGGTGGTAAACTCGGCTGATTTAAAGTGTTAATATTGTGTTAAAATATACATTCTCCACACTAACAGACCTACAACACACCTACTTTCCATAAAACAAAATGTGAATAATAGACCTATAACACACCTACTTTTTCGGAGGTATATCTATTTGAGTTTGCACCTATATTCCATAAATTTACATCGAGTTTTACCCTCTATTACATATTTGTAGGTACTTATATAGATAATAATATGTTGATATACAGTTGTTTATATTGTTTTATTATGTATATTTGCGTAAAAGTTACGATTTAAGTATACTTTTTGGTGCGATTATGCAGTTGGGTAGCATAAATTATACAATAGATGAATTATATAATACCGGTTCGATTCCGGTTTGCACCTCAAATATTAATGAGAGCGGAGAAGTTCCTGCGTACGGGGAACAAAAGATGTTGGTTTAGCTCCCGGTAATAGGGCCGGGAGCATTGTTAAAAGAATTTGCTAATACTACCAAGTACTTCATATAGTTTTACGATACGTTTTTTTTCAAATTCCTGTTCATCAAAGTCATTCGTATTAATAGGTACAAAACGCAATTTGGCTGGATCTTGAGATTTACGAAGTATCTTAACTGTACGAATGGTATCTAATACAACTGCGTATATTTCACCATATTGCACATCATTCAAAGTACAGTTCTTCAAAGCTATCACATCGCCATGGTTTATTTTAGGTTCCATAGAATGACCTGTGACGTTACACCACACTACCCCTTCCTTGTTATATGGATAGTAGTTAATGTAATAATCAGGATTCTGGGTTTGATCGTTGAAGGTTAAATCAAAACCGCCTATAAAGTCTACATTATAATAGGGAGCTCCTTTATACTCTTGATTAATACTCGGGAGCAACTCTGTTGGTGATGTTTCTTCTATACGAAGCATGGAACCTTCACCAGTGAGAAGCCAATCAGCCGACACTTCTCTACATTTTGTATATATAAGTTCGGCATCAAATGTATTTCTTGTCCCCCACGCACTAATAGTTTGTGCAGACACACCTAAAAGATTGGCAAATTTGGCTTTGTTCCCACTCGTATAGTGGTTAATCATTGCCTCTAACATACTTTTTTTATCCATATAATATATAAATTGTCTACAAAATGTAGATTTTATTAGCTTTTTATTTTGATTATATCTACAAAATGTATAGCTTTGTACCATCTTAAAGAATTAAGATAGCTCCAAAGATAGAAATAGTAACTTAATAATTCAAGTATATGGCTAAAAAAGAGAAGTACATCAAGTTAGAAAAGGACAAGGTCAAGGAGATTGCGGAAATCAAAGGAGTGTCTACTGTGACCGTGTATGCGGCATTAAAGTTTGAGACTAACAGTGCATTGGCTATGTTAATCCGCTCATGGGCATTGAACCATGGCGGGAAACTGTTTGAGGAGAAAGAGAATCCTTATGAAAAGGGAATAACACTTTAATATCATCATGTATGAAAACAAAAATCAATCAACAGTCTACGGGCTTACAAGTTTTTTTCAACGAAGAATCGTGTACCAATATCAGAATCAAAATAATTGGAGGAGAGCCTTGGTTTATGGGTAAGGATGTATGTATTGCGGCAGGTATCATAAAATACCGTGATGCGATATCCTGTCTGGATAGTGATGAAAGGATGTCCACTAATATGGACACCCCCGGTGGTAGTCAGCAAGTTACAGTGGTGAACGAATCGGGTATGTATCATCTGGTTTTCCAATCACGTAAACCCGAAGCAAAAGCTTTCCGCAAATGGGTAACTAGCGTGGTTCTCCCTTCCATTCGCCGTACAGGTTCGTACTCTTCCGCATCCCGCCCTACATCCAACCGTCTTCCCCTTCCGAAGTACCGCCCTTACTTCGACAAGTGGAAGGAGCATGTCTCCCCCTATGTCAGCCAGAAGGAACTGACTACCGTTGCCTGTGCATTAGCCATTACCTTAAGCCATGTTCGGAAGGTGTATGCGGGTACATCGATGAGCGAGCGGGTGGCGCGGGCAATTACGGAACTTGCCAGACAGAATAAGCAATCAGGCGTGGTTTATCCGAAAGCGGTTCCGGTGTATGAGCAGCTGATGATAGATTGGGAGGAGTAATAATAAAACTAGCAAATATAAAACTCATTATTAACAACGATTTAAATCGGTACGTATCATGATGAAATCAACTTGTCAGAAGGAAATGCCGGTATTCACCGGCAATACCGTCACTCTACCGAGAATGAAAAGGATTCAACTCCTTCGTCAAAAAGCTGAAGAATACCGGCTTCACCTTCAATCAGCTTACCCAGATAGAACGCAGCCGCTACCGCATGAATCTCGGTTTCTATCGTGTACACTGCAAACAGAGACCCTGACTTTGTATTTCGGTGGGGATGTTCGAAGTGAACACTATACGATAACAGGTAACGTTCGAGTGTTGCCTCAAAGGGTTGAGCCATTGCCGGAAGCACTTCTTTCTCACTATTGGTCAGTTTAAAAGATACAGTGAATTTTACTTTAGTATTCATGATTATATAAATTTTGGTTTCAGCTACAAATGTAGCAAGACTATCCCGGTTCGGGATGAATAGGGACAGACTTTTTAAAACGGACTTAAAAACAATAAAAACATAGCGTATGAAAAGAAACTTGACATATAAAGAAAAGAAATTCATCAAAGAATTGAGTGAGCTCCTGTATCATTATGATGCGTCAATAACATCAATCAATCAAAAAGTCACATTCTTTATTGATAATGTAGAGGAAGGTGACTGTGTCGTTTCGGCTGACATGGTAACAGCACAAGAACTTGATACAATGCTAACAAATGACTCTGCGGACATGACAAAGAAAGAGATAATTAGAACTTTATCGGAGGTAAAAATATGAAAACAATCAGAATGATTCAGAATGTGATGATAGGCGCGGGAATAATTACCGCCGTATCATTGGTGGATGGTATTGAGGTGTCCGCTTCCAACATATGGGCGGCGTTCGTGATCGCCTGCTTCTCTGTGCTGGTCATCGTAGAACGTGAGGTAAACGGTGGAAAGGACGGTGCGCGATGAGAAAGTTCAGAATCAAACGGGTATCCAGAAATATGACACGGATCATCGGGGATGAATTGATAATGTACCCTTATGCCGTGTTTTTCGTGCAGATGAAAACGTCCATCGGATGGATGACTGTCAAAGAGTTTAGCGAACCAGATGAGGATTATGCGTTCAGGCGCGCGCAGGAACTGCTTGATATGCTCAACGAGAATATTTAAGTAAAAGGCAAGTAGAGAACTTCCCCGTTTTCAGGATAACAGTTGTCTCATGGGTTTCAGATTGAATTTGTCATGTTTAGTTTATTAAGTGTTAGGACAGGTTTTCAATCGGTATGAGGTAAAAGGACGGGAAGCAGCTTCAACTCCGGGGCGGTGCCGGGGCTTGCACCAAAGTTAACAGTATAAATATAATGGCTGAAATTTATAATAATCGGGTATGTATATTTGCGAATGAGCTGATATCCCTCAATATTCAACGAAAAGTGGGTAGTGAGACAGGATTTATAAGCCGTTCTAATTACGATAGGATGAAAGCTAATAAACAACTCCTAGTTCTTCGTCGCAGCACTCCCGGTTCTTCCGCCTTAGTAGATTTTGAAACCATGAGACCGGACATTAAACAAAAGTACATCCAGGTATATGGTGATCCCCGTGCCGCGATCGCTGCCAAGACGCAGAAATCCGCATTGGAGACAGCTATCGTTTACGGGAATGCCGCCTATGAGTATTTTAGTGTGAAATACCGTTATGACAACGACCGCAAGCTCCCGCCGGAAAAGGTGGATGAATACACGTTGAACGTCCGCATCATGGACGCTCTGTTAAAGCTACGGGATACCCGCAAGCAATGGGCGTTCGGTGGCGGGAACATCCGTATCAACATCTGGGAGCGCCTTTGCCAGTTGAGCAATGACCTTCTGCCATTGAAAGATCCGAACGGGCGTGCCATCTTCCCCCACAAGCTTCCGCAAAACTGGAAATCACTCAAGCGTAAGTGCGAGCAGTACGAACAGGCACGCGCTGTCAGCGAGGAGGAGGGATTCCGGAGCGTCATCCACAAGGCATACGGGAACAAGCACGCCGTCAAGGTGCTGAACAATGAACAGCAGGCTGTGATGCACAAACTGATCAGTCATCACAACAATCTGAACAGCGTGCAGATCATGAACGAATACAATAAAGTGGCCGACCTGATGAGTTGGGAACCGGTAAACAGCCCCACTACGGTGGACAATTACCGTAAGAAAATGGATCTTACCACTATGCCGGGCTGCAAAGGTGTCGCCACACTCCGGAATACCCGCATGAAACAGATACACCGTTCCGCACCGGAACAGGCATTAACCTATTGGACGCTGGACGGTTGGACGGTGGAACTGCTTTATCAGAAAAAGATAAAGACAAAGGAAAAAGACGGAAAACTGTATATGAAGACAACCTATACCAACCGCAAGACGGCTGTCATCGTATTGGACGCCTGCAAGAAATACCCGATCGGATATGCTATCGGTGACCATGAGTCTCCGGCCCTGATCCGCGAGGCTTTGCGTAATGCGGTAAACCATACACGCGAGTTGTTCGGAACCCGTTACAAGCCGTTGCAGTTGCAAAGTGACAATTACCAGAAGAAAGTGATGGTTCCTTTTTATCAGGCAATGACAAAGTATTATACCCCGGCCGCACTCGGAAATGCCAAATCCAAAATTATAGAGCCTTATTTCCTGTCATTGAACCGTGACTTCTGCCAGTTGCAGGCCAACTGGTCCGGCTTTGGGATCACCGCGGACACAGCCAACCAGCCCAATCTGGAAATTATCAATTACAACCGCAGTCTCGTTCCGGACGAAGCCACCGTAATAGGCCAGATAGAAGCCATGATAGAGACGGAACGTGCAAAAAAGATAGATGATTACCGGGAAGCATGGAATCATATGGAGGAAGCCCGAAAAATACCTTTCGGTACGGAAGAATATCTCCTTTTGATGGGAGAAACCACCGGACGCACCAACAAGCTGACCGGCTCCGGATTATATATCGAATTTATGGGGAAACGCCTCTGTTTCGACAGCTTCGACCTTTCCTTGCGTAATTATTATAATGAAGACTGGATAGTCCGGTTCGATCCCGATGATATGAGCCAGGTGCTCATCTCCAACGCCAAACGCCTGAAATCGGGGCGTGTGGAAAAAGAGACAGGCACGCTTCGGTATCTGCTCCAACAGGAAATAAAAGTTCCGATGGCGCTGGCCGACCAGAAGCCGGAACACTTCGAGTACCGGGCACGGGTGGATACCTTCAACCGGGAGTTGACAGCCCACATACAGGAAAAGGGGCACGATGTAGACCAACATATCGGGCACCTGTATCAGCAAGTGCCCGGACTTCTCGGAAATTCACTGCTGGACATCCACCTGATTACCGACAGTCGCGGCCAGCATAAGGACGAACGCAGCAAGGCACGTGACAACACGGCGGTAGACGTTGAGTATGAAGACGTGACGGAGCACGTTTCCAGACCGGACACTCTCACGGGGGATGATGAAGACTACGACTACAACCCGTTGGACATGAATTTTTCAAGATGATTTAAAGTACATTTAAAAACGATAGATTATGGATACACAGAGTTTGAAAGCATACATTGAGAAGCTGGTACAGCGCGGATCGTCCGCCGCCGAACTGGCCCGTAAATGCGGAATATCAGATACGGCGATGTCACAGTTCCGTTCGGGAAAATACGGGGCTAAGGAGAACGCCATTGCCGGGAAGATAGCCTCCGGGCTCAATTACTACGAGAACGCATGGAACGTGGTGGAAAGCGTGACAAGTTACAGGCAGATACGCACCGCTTTCATAGCCGCCCGAAAGAACAGCCGTTGGATTTGCATCTCGTCACGCAGCGGAAGCGGAAAGACACAATCGCTGATCGACCTGTACAACATCAGCACGGACAATTCGGTGGTCTATCTGAAATGCCGGAAATGGACGGCCCGCAAGTTTCTCACCCGCCTTGCCGTTTGTCTGGGAGAGGAAGTCACCCGCTATATGGACAATGACGACCTGACAGACGTTATCGTCTCCCATTTTAACCGCATGGCGGACAAAAAGCCCATCCTCATACTTGACGATGCCGGAAAACTGACACACAGCGCCCTCTGTACGCTGATCCCCATATATGACGACACGCTCCACCGTATGGGAGCCCTGGTGGCCGGTACGGAAACGTTGGAAAGGAACATCAAACGCTACGTCGGGCGTATCGAGGGATACGACGAACTGGACGGACGTTTCAGCCGTAACTACATCTCCCTGCTGGGAGCCACAAAAAAAGACGTACTGGCCATTTGTGCCGCTAACGGTATCAGTTCCAGGGAGACCGGACAATATATCTGGGGAAAGCTGGACAAACGGCGGAAGGAACCGGTGGAAGGCAGCGGCAAGTCCTACGACTTTGTCGATGACCTGCGCGAATTGAGCGGCATGATCGAGGCGGAACTGATTCGTGAACAGATAGAGCGCGGCGAACTGGCATGAGAGTATGGAGCTTGAAAAACCTAGAGGACATCCGCCACGAATATATCGACTTCGACGGAGAGTGGTATCAGGCATTCGGCCGTCCGGAGAAATCCGGCTGCTGGATTATCTACGGGAAGTCCGGGCAGGGAAAAAGCTCTTTTGCCCTGCAACTGGCCCGGAAGCTGGATGAAATGGGAATGCGCGTGCTCTACCTCACGCTGGAGATGGGAGGATCTACGGATTTCCTTGAATCCGTCCGTGACGTGGGGATGCGGAGCGACATCAACCGGATCATCTTCTCGGACGATACCACGTTTGAGGATCTGGACGAATATCTGGGCAAGCAACGGAGCGCGGACGTGATTATCATCGACTCCGTGCAGTATTTTACAGACCAGTGCGGAGTGAAAGCGGACGAGATAATCAGCCTGCGCAAGAAATACCCCAGAAAAGTGTTCATCTTCATCTCCCATGTGGACGGGAAAGAGGTGGAGGGACAAGCCGCCTACCGGGTAAAGCGTGACAGCTTCAAACGTATCTATGTACAAGGATTCAAGGCCACGTTCGTAGGCCGTGGCAAAGGAGGGCCACGCGGATTTTTTATCATCTGGGCAAAAGGATATCAGGAATATCATCTAAAAAACATAGAAATCAATGGGACAGAAGAAGAGCATCAGGAGGCCGATTAGCACCGGTCTGATAGGTCACCTGCACGGGCTGTACGCCCGCTACGGTCTGGACGAGGAGACACGCCGCGGCATGATTCTCGACCTGACGAAAGGCCGCACCGACAGCACCCGCGACCTGACATACAGCGAAGGGCAATACCTCTCAGGATACATTCAGGGAGCGGCCCACGAGAACCGTGACCTGTCCGTCGGGGAAAGGGGAATCAAACGTCAACGCTCCGGAGTGCTGGTACGTCTGCAAAAACTGGGGATAGACACCACCGACTGGGACAGCGTGAATGCCTGCCTCTGTGACAAACGGATAGCCGGAAAACCCCTTTACAAACTTGACAGTGAGGAACTGCAAGCGGTCATCCGGCGGCTTGAGCAAATATTAAAGACACGGGACCAATGAAAGAAAAGAAATTTTTCTCCAACAACGAAAGCGCGGAGCAGATGCGCATCAACCGCATCGACAAGATACTCGACCGTCTTGACCGCATCCCCCGCGAACTGGACGGGATAAACGAGAAACTGTACAATCCCGGAGGTTTCACCCGCGACGAATACGCGCGCCTGGTAGACCGCCGCAGTGCCCTTTACATAGAACAGGAAAGACTGGAAAAGGAAGCGAAAGAGGTATATCATCTGAAAGGAATTTAAAAACCATTTATAAACCATTAAAAAAACAATTATTATGGACATCAACAATTTATCAAAAGAAGAGAGGGCGGAACTGCTGCACGCGCTGAAAAAGCAGGAAAAGGAGGACAGCATCAACCGCCGTGAAGCGTACGAGACATTACGCCACCAGTTCGCTTTCGATGTGGAAAGCAAACTGATGCCTGTCGTGAACAACGTGGCGGGCTTCCGTGAGTGGCTGGAAGCCGAAAGCGGGGCGTTCCGCAACGTCATGCGTGACTACGGACAGTTACGGCGCGGTGAGGAACAGGCAAGTTTCTCGGTAGTGGACGGGAATTTCAAGCTGGAGGTGAAGAGCAACAAGGTGAAAAGTTTCGACGAGCGGGCGGACATGGCGGCCGAACGCCTGATCAACTACCTGAAAGACTACATCCGCCGTACTGATAAAGGAGTAGACGATCCTATGTACCAGCTCGCCATGACACTGCTGGAACGGAACAAGCAGGGTGATCTTGACTACAAGTCCATCAGCAAGCTATATTCCCTGGAATCCAATTTTGATGAGGAATACGCCGCCATCATGCAGCTGTTCAAAGAAAGCAATGTGGTGTACAAAACAGCCGTCAACTATTACTTCTACAAACGTGACGAGAACGGAGTATGGCGACGTGTCGAACCCTCATTCTGCCGGTTATGATCATAGCGGTGGATTTTGACGGGACGATCAGCCGGGGCAAATACCCGGCCATCGACGGAGAACAGCCGTATGCGGGAGACAGCTTGAGGGAGCTTCATGCACAGGGACACAAGATCATCATATGGACCTGCCGTACGGGAGACCGGTTGCTGGATGCCATCAACTGGCTTCTTGAGCATCAGATTCCCTTTTCCCGCATCAACGATCACGATCCGGAGAATGTGGCCCAATATGGCGGTGAAGCCGGAAAGAAGATATACGCGCACGTCTATATCGACGACAAGAATATCGGGGGATTTCCCGGATGGCCCGCCTGCATGGAGATGATACGGGAAATGGAGGACGAATACAACCGGAACCATGCTGTACCGTGAGCCGACAGACCTGATTATCCAGATAGAGGACCAGTTGCTCGGACAACTCATCTACTATTGGGAGTATTACAACAAGCCATGCCCGTTGATAATCCAGCGGGCGAAGGCGGAGAACCTGACCGGCGTGCGTGTCCGGGTGGACAATCCGGATGCCACCTCATTGGTGTTCGTGTTGGTGGAAAGGCTGAAAGTAAGGCTGTACAACAAAGACAAGCAACCGGTGGATTTGAAAAGTTTGATGTGAGATACAAATGTATAAATCAAAAATGAGCAAGTATTTCAAGTTATTGGCGATACTGACAACAGGTATCGCTATCGGTAACAGAGTGTTTAACCATCTGCACGCATGGCTGGGCGTGGCAATAATAGCAGCCGTTGTGATTTTCTTTATTTATAAATTCATTAAAACATTGAAAGATGAAAAGAAGGATTGATTTTTTAGTAATGGCATTGTTTGCCGTGTTATTGTTAACGTCGTGTGAAAGAGTGGCGCCCAATTATGCCGGTGTTCTCATGGAGAACTTCGGGAAACAGGGAAAAGAGGATTTTAAAGTGGTGTCCGGTAAGGTTTCCACATGGGAATGGGGAACTGAGTTGTTCCAAGTTCCCTTATTCGACCAACGCGGTGAATTCGCCGATCCCGTTACTTTGAAAGCGGCGGACAACACAGAGTTTAACGCGCGTCCCGCTTATTCCTATAAAGTCATAAAAGACAAGGCAGTCGATGTTGTTTTCGACAACAAGCACATCGATAAGGCGGACACGGAATCGGGCAAGGACGGTTTCATGCAGAGCCTCGAAGATAATATACTCGAACCCCGCATTTACGACTTGATAAAAGAAGAAAGCCGCAAGCATAAGACCGACAGTCTAATGGCTGACGGAGGCTCACTGCTCTTTGAGAAGAGACTGGAACTGATTGTAGATAAGGAGTTCGAGAAAAGGGGATTGCAATTATTGACTTTTTCCGCCCAGTTGGAATTCTCAAAAGCCGTCCGCGAGAAGATTGACAGCCGTAATGAGGTCAACACCAACATTTCGGTTTTAGACCAACAGATTTCAGAGCAAAGGAAGCGTAACGAACTGGAACAATTGAAAACCGAACAGGCCTTGATTACTTCACGAGGATTAACCAGGGAGATATTGTACAAACAATTTATTGATAAATGGGATGGGAAAACCCCATTGTACGGAATTGCCCCCGAATTCCTGAAAATAACGGAATGACAAACTGTCCATACGGCAGGTGAAATTCTGCCGTATGGCTTAAATAAAAAAATTAGATATGAAACAGATGTATAAAGTTATTTTCTCTTATAAACAAGATAGTCCTTCAGGAGGGAATTCCCAATTTACTGGATGGACTAAAGAAATAAAGCAAAGCTATATGATGCCGAAAATGCAGAAGAGCTACAGAAACAGATAGACATGTTTTTATCTGACAATAAAAGTGGATATAGGAGAAATATTTCAATTGTTGATATCGTTAAGCTGTAATTCTAACAAAATAATAAACATGAAATATTTTATCGTATTAATAATGTGGATTTTATGGATAGTATCAACCGTTGCGATATCCATAACGATAATTGGACTTCCTATTACATTGCAGGAAGAATGGATGGACTTTGGACATGAACTAATTGAAAAATTGAAATAATGTAAAATAAATCAGCAATGAATACAACCTTTGAAAAGTCAGCTAATACCACTGACGAATGGTACACGCCAAAGGAAATTATAGACGCATTGGGAAAGTTCGATTTAGATCCATGTGCTCCGGTTAACCCACTTTGGCAAACAGCAGAAATCATGTACAACAAGAATCAGGATGGATTAACTAAAAAATGGATAGGTCGGGTTTGGCTAAATCCTCCTTATTCCCGTCCGCTTATAGAACAGTTTGTTAAGCGTTTGGCAGAGCATGGAAACGGAATTGCATTACTTTTCAACCGTTGCGATTCAAAGATGTTTCAAGGTGTAATATTCGAGAAGGCAACAGCGATGAAGTTTCTACGTAACCGGATTCGTTTCTTTCGTCCAGATGGTACTCGCGGAGATTCTCCCGGTTGTGGTAGTATCCTAATCGCTTTCGGTGAAGAGAATGCAGAGATATTAAGAACCTGTGATATCGCAGGTAAGTATGTTAGAATCAATTAGAGTAAAACAGAACATTATGAAAGAATATGTTTTAACTAAAATACGTGATACTTTGTACGGTAAGATACCCAATGAAGAAATTTCGACAGTAATTGATTCGGTATCTTTCTGCCTAAGGAATTATGATATAATGGCAAGGGAAACGTCCGTTGTAGTATATGATAATTCCGATTCTCAAATTATCAGTAAATTCTTCATAGCCAAAGCCGTGGAAGGATTATGCCAAAGTTCATTAGACTATTATCGTGTCATTTTAAGAGCGTTTATCTTACATGTAGGAAAACATATCAAGGAAATCGTTACCGATGATGTCCGTGTCTATTTAGCCTATAAGAAGATTAATAAATGTAGTGATAATACTCTTAACAACATTCGAAGAACTTTGAGCAGCTTCTTTACTTGGTGCACAGAAGAAGGTGTACTTGATAGGAATCCAATGCTTAGAATCAAGGGAGTGCGACAAGTGAAGAAATTGAAGAAGCCATTAAGTGAGGATGATATGGAGAGATTAAGGTCTTTGGCTAGGACAAAAAGGAATAAGGCTATAATCGAATTCTTGTTTTCCACCGGCTGTCGCGTATCCGAAATGGTAAATGTGAATCTCGGTGATGTAGATTGGCAAAATGGGCAGATTGATGTACTTGGAAAAGGGCGTAAGTACCGAACTGTTTACTTGTCTGCTCGCTGTAAAATAGCTCTTCAGGAATATGTTGATTCAAGAACAGATGATTTAGAAGCCCTATTTTTATCTGATTATGAGGGAATGTGCCAGCAGATAAAAGATATGAATAAACTATCCCGGATATCCAAGGGAGCAGTTGAAATCATGCTAAGGAATCTAGGAAAAAAGGCGGGTATATCTAATGTACATCCTCATAGACTTAGGAGAACAGCGGCAACTACAGCCCTAAAACGAGGAATGCCAATAGAACAGGTACAGAAGATGTTAGGTCATGAAAGCATTGAGACAACTACTATTTATGCACAATCAACCAATGACGAAGTTAAATTAGCCCATGAAAAATATATTATCTGACATAAATGTAATGTTGGGGATAACAGACAGTTATCAGGCACCGGAACGGATAATGAATCTTTTGTTTGGAGAGGAAAAAGAACGAATCAAGGTATTCAAAGACTTTTTGGACTACTTCAAATGTGATGTTAGTTATGATTGGTTCCATGAATACTTTGAAGATGAACATGCCGACCGAAAGAATAACAAGCAGGATTTTACTCCTAAATGCATTTCAACTTTGGTTTCTAAATTATTAGGATCTGATACCGGAGTGACTTATGAGCCTACTGCCGGAACTGGCGGGATGCTTATCTCAAATTGGTACAATCACCGGAATGCTATCAGCTTTATTGATTACAAGCCTAACGATCACCTGATAGTGTGCGGTGAATTATCAGATAAGACAGTGCCTTTTCTTCTGTTCAATTTGTCCATTCGTGGAGTATCCGGTATAGTATTCCACGGAGATACTTTGAGGAATGAGTATAAGGCAGTATATATATTAACTAATAGATTCAATTCCCCTTGTGATTTTTCAACAGTCACTAAGTGGAAATAACCCTCATAACAAGGATAGAAATGAGCCTTGGGCGGCTTTGTAAAACCCATAGAAACAATGATGAAAAAGTACATTGGAACAAAACAGATTGAAGCAGAACCTATGACAAGAGGTGATGCGTGGGGAAAACATCTTCTTAGAGAAAAACCGTCAACGGAAAATTTTGATGATGAGGGTTATCATGTCCGTTATGAAGATGGATATGAAAGCTGGAGTCCTAAAGATACGTTTGAAAAGGCGTATAAAATAGCTGATACTTTCCTTGACCGTTTGCATATTGAAATGCGAGATTTATATGAGAAGATGGATAAACTCTCTCCATTTATTGAATCAGGCAAAATAGACGAAGTTGTCGCTGACAAATATCAGAACTATTTGCTTCGTTTGCAACATAGAATCATGAGCAGGTATATCAATGTATTGGAATGTCGTATTGGTAGGCTTGATGGATCTCCCGAAGCACCTCTACATCAAATGTCATTTGGTGATGCTATTGAAATTCTCAAACAAGGTGGTGCTATCCGTAGAAAGGGTTGGAACGGGAAAGGATTAATGGTATTCAAACAGGTTCCAGCTCATATAGAGAGTGATGTTATTCCAAAGATGCAATCTCTTCCGCAATCAGCAAAAGACCTTATTCTGAAAGGCAAAGGTTTCATTGACTATACGAGTCAATGCCTTATTTACAACGAGAACACCGGGCGTGCTGATTCATGGGTTCCGTCTATCAGTGATGTGTTTGCCGAAGATTGGGAGATTGTCTTAGAATAACCTATCTGCCACGTGTAGAGAAGGTAACGGTGGCGCAGGTTTCCACTTGCGCTGCTTGCTTATAGATAACATTATGGATAAGAAAGAATTGGTAAAATTCCTACGCGACTACAACCATTGGAGAAGAGGTGCAGAAATACCTATGCCAAGTCCTAAAGAACTAGGAATTGCATTGGATATAGCAATATCTATTATTGAAAAGATAGAAGAGAAAGTTGTAAATAAAAATAAAAGATGCCTACTAAAAGTCAGCATCTTTATCAGAGTAAAATATCACTTTCCTAGGGTTCTATTTATGTAGTACTCTACGGCAAAGATAGAGATTAATTTTCATAATAATATATATATATATGAACTTAAGAAAAATTCGTTTTTGGAGTACCGAACAACAACTTATGTTATATACAAAAGTGTCTTGTGTTTCTGCATTTGGACATTATTTAAATGTCCCTCAAATGCCTGGGTTTTCAGATATAGATATTACACCTCATCCTGAACGGTATATACCAATGGTTTTTACAGGCAAAATGGACTGTAATGGAAAAGAGATTTGGGAAGGGGATTTAATCGCTTTAGATTTCCCTATGTTTACAGGGAGTGCTCCTGGAAAAATTATTAAATGTGTTGTTGTTTATGACGAAACAGAAGCAATGTTTGGATTGAAACCGCTTGAAGTTAAAGATAATTCTGCAACAGTTCCATTTATAGGGCTTAAAAAAGAGATCAAAGTTATAGGAAATGTGTATGAGAATAGTGAATTGATAAATTCTTAACAATTAATATAAGATAAATATGAAATACAGTAAAACAGGTCAGTTTACCGCTAATCAAGAAAAGCTGTGTAAAGAGATAGCTATTCGGATTAGTAAATTGCGCAAAAGCGGTTGTTGTGTTTTCGGTAAGGGAGATAAATTACGTGTATATAAAACAAAAGATATGGAGCACGCACAACCATTAGATATTTCTACTGGTAGCGATTATAAACACGCTCTTAAGTGTCTTAATGCCGGAAGTATAAACGATAGTGGAGCAGATGATAGCGAGTATTTTGAGAAAGGGTATATAACTGAAGAATAACTATAAAATCAAGAAAGGAGACCGCATAATGGATGAGTTTACAAAAATTATTTTATCAGGAACCCTAATGATACAATGGGTTCAATTAGGATTAATTATAGCACGTAGCTGGGATAAAGAGAGTCGGCAGGATAAGAGCATAACAGGGGTTCTAACGATGGTGGTCAGTGGGACACCTATGAAGAAGCATTGGAAGTTGGAATACAAGAAGCATTAAAACTTATATGATTATGGAGAATGTCAATTTGAACGAACTGCGTAACCGTGCTTATAAAACCGCCTGCGAGCATGGATTTCATGATACAGAACTGAGCAATGAACACCTTATTTGCCTTGTTATATCTGAACTGATGGAAGCTGTAGAAGCTGACAGAAGAGGAAAACAGCTCAATGTAATGCAATTCGAGAGGGGCATCTCATATCCTATGAACGATTTCAAGAAGGTGTATGATTATTGTATTAAAGGCACTGTAGCCGAAGAACTTTCCGATGCCGTTATCCGTTTGCTCGATTTGGCTGGGCTTCGCAACCTCAATCTTAATAGGTTTGCACTTGTAAATGTAGTGTCTAAAAAGAAAACATTTACTGAAAATATCTATGCCATCGTAAATTAGAGTAACTAACCCTTTAAAATGATACAACCAAAGCATTACATTTATCACAACCGGTCCCTACCGTCCAAGTACGTAAGGACTACATTAACCACTTCCGGCAATCGAAGCCCATTGAAGGAATATACTTCACAGACTTCATCCGGGACGTTCTTGAAAAGCGAAGCAGACGCAAGTCTGAACATTATGCAGCCGTCTATGATGCTATCATAAAACACATTGATAACTTCTCAGAAGAATATGATTGCGATATATTCACCAATTCTGTAACGGCTGAATTCTTAGATGATTTCATTGTCTATTTGGAAGACCAAGGTCTACGACATAACACCATCGTCGGATATATTCTGAAAGTGCAAACACTTGTCCGTAGAGCATTGCAATACAATTATGCAGTAGATAATACCTACGATGAGATTGATTTGAAATGTGAGCCGACAAATGCGGTTTTCCTGAGTATGAATGAGATCACAAGGATATATTACTACAAGTTTATCAGGCAGGATAAGCGAAAAGCCAAAGAACGGATCAGGGATATGTTTGTATTGGGATGCCTTACCGCTCTCAGATATTCCGATTATTCAAGGCTGACAAGCCAGAACCTGACAGACAACTACATCGTAATTCGAACAAAGAAGACCAATGTGGATGTCAAGGTCCCTGCCCATGATTACGTGAAAGAGATATTCGCAAAGTATGGCGGATTTGTTCCTGGCGGCTTATGTATCCAATACTTCAACAAATACCTGAAAGTGATAATGAAAGAAATCGGATTGAATGATCCGGTTACATTCTCCTACACCAAAGGCGGAAAGTTGATAACGGTAACCCGTGAGAAATGGGAGCTTATCAGTAGTCACACGGCAAGAAGAAGCGCCGCAACCAACATGTATCTCACAGGCCGGATGAAGACATTTGAGATAATGAAGCTGACAGGACATCGTAGTGAGCAGAACTTTTTCCGCTATATTCGGTTAACCGGTGATGATACGGCCCGTTTGCTCAGCGGTGACCTGTTTTTTAGAAAGTAATGCCACTGACGGCTCCGAGTATGTTATATGACCGGGATGCCATTAATGAACCGGGATGTTTTTAACCGTCCCGGTTCGTTAATGGTGATTTTGACAAGTCATTGAAATTCCGTATATTTGCGCTATAATCAGATTTTTCCTTATGCGCAATCCGGAGATGACCAAGATGAGAGACCGCAAGCTGGTGGAGAAGTTCTACCAACTTTACGACGTGAAGCGTATCCGTTTGGAGGACGTGCTTTTCCGGATGAGCCATGAGATATTCTTCCTGGATACAAACTACATCTACAAGCGCATCTTTTACATTCCCGACAACCTGTCTTACTATGAGCGTCTGAAGGAAGGGAAAAAGCCGGGGCCGGATACGGGCACACAAATGCGGCTGGATTTCTAAAGCTCATACAGGTTCTCCCCATTTTCCATTCTTTCCGGAATCGGTCCATCGGATACGGTGATATCCCTGTCCGCCATGTCGGCTATGCCGTGCAGTTCCTGCGCGCTGTAATCGCGTACGGGGCACTCGAAGCTGACGCGGTAAAGGTTCCCCGCCCCGCCGGAATCCATACGCTGGAAACCGGTTTTCCGGAGGGTGGAGAAGTTGTCGGACGTATAGCCGTGGAAAAGCACGTTCAGTACGGTGAGCAGGTTCAGATAGTTCAGCGCCTCTTCCTGCATGACGGCACCGTCGTATGTGTCCGAAAATGTTTCCCAGAACACGTAAAGGTCGAGTTGCAGTTTCATATCCTGCACCAGCACGCCGTTATCCTCAGTGTCAAGCGTGTTGAATGCGATGAATACCGCCGGTGTGGGAAAAGGGTGTTCTTCGTCCAGGTGGTCGGTCTGTTCGTGCCACAGGTCGATGTATTCCACATCGGGGACGGCAGCCAGTTCGGCGGCCAGTTCCGGCGAAAGGTCCTCGAGGTTTTCCAGCAGAAGACGCATATTCATGATTCGCTCCGAGATTTCCTTGTAGATGTTACTCCAGATCATAATCTTTTTCTTTTTTTATGGTTGTTATTATTGGCCGATGGCGGAGTCCACGATGCGGTCGATACGTTCCAGCATGGTTTTCTCCAGTTCCTCCAGCAGCTCCCTGCTCTCACCGATGAACTGCCGCCTTGCCACCTTTACTTTTTTCTTGCCGAATATCCGTATCGTACCTCCCTCATTGTGCACTCCGGCATATGGAAGGTCAGTACCGACGGCTATCCTCACGGGGGATGATTCCACTACCCGTATGCTGTTCATCAGGTCAGCGCCGGGACCTATCAGGATTCCCCTTTTTGTGGCAGCCCGGCTGAAGTTCAGTTTCCGTTGCTTTTTGGCCCGTACCATCTTTCCGGTTTTCCTGTCTTTCACAAGAGAGACGCTTGTGCGTCGCTCCCCTTTATACTGGAAACCGTACCAGGAAGATTGCGGATCGCGCCGTTTCACTTCCTTCCACGGGGTGACGCCATTGTTGCGGAATCCCTGCCGCCGGAAATTTTCACGGAATTCATCCACCGCCATCTTGCCGACAATGCGGGGAAGGTCTTTCCGGAGAAACTTCTTCACCCCGGCGTCGATCTGTGAGAAAGGCGTTTTCTTTGCCATTTCTTAAGTTAATTAGTTAGTTATCTTTTAGTTTCTATCATAAAAATCGTATCTTTGCGAAAAAGAATAAACATTATGGTAAAGCGATTCTATAAAGACGGAAATAAGCATAATATGATTGACGATCGGCATGAGATATTTAGTATCTATGGTTCCCCATGCGGCAGTTGTAAGCATTTCGTAGAAGATGATTATTACTGTCCTGCATATCCCGACGGTATTCCCGACAGATTGCTTGAGGGGAAGGACTCCCATGACGAAGTGCGCAAGGATCAGACAGGAACAACTGTGTATGAGGAAGACTAGCGCGTTTTTCCTTTCATGTATTCCCAACCGTATTTCTTGCATATCCTTTTTGCCAATATGTGATAATGAGTGGCGTTGGCCTGCGTAACTGTCAGAGTTCCTTTTTGTATTCTTTTGCCAAATTCGTTTTTCAATTTCCTATCTTCTTTAGAATAATCAGATATGAGCTTTTCAATATCTACTCCCCATCCTTTTTCCGGACGTTTCAGTGAAAAAGTATAATTGGGGGTGACCGCCCTAATTTCGGCAACATCGTTATAGACGGCAAGAGACAAATCGTCCATGCTAAAGGAATTCCCCATCCTTCCCAAATCTCTGTCCCCATACCCCCACCCTCTGGGGTGGTTGTGGGTCACAACCGCATCTTTCATCAAATCACATTCGCCATCCGTAAATTTTACTCTGAATGACTCTCCCCGTTTGTCTACAAGAATCTTTCCATTTTTACCAATCACCATGCCTGTTTCGTGGGATTTGTTCATTCTGATTTCATTCTCAACATCAGCCACTATTTTATTTATTTTCATGTCCGTCCCACCCAAAACAGGTATTTGTTTGATTCCATTTATGGTATAAATTGCCGGACCAACAAATTGCTCCACCGCCTTTTCCGCCTCTTTTGAAGCCCCCTTGATATACGGGTGCGATTCGGTGAACAGCTCTCCTGATGTTGCCGGGTTCCTGTCCAGTCCGGGTGCGGCCGGTACGGGCGCGGCGTCTCCCGTCGCATTCACGGGCTTGTCCGTACTCCGTATTCCACACTTGCAGTTCCACAGGTTGCCCGGATAGTTCGTGTTCCAGAACGGATCCTCCAAAGAGCGTATCTGCCCGTAAAACACCCGGTGGGCTTCTCTCGGAGTCGCGGACACGCTGGGCAGCCATTCCAGATTGGGATATAAATCCTTATTCGCCCGGCAACTCCGGAAGTCCGCCGCGAAGCGGGCACGGCGTACGGCCGTATCATATTCCGTGCGTAGCCAGTTCACGTTATAGTCCTGAAGTATACCGGCCGTGTCTTTGCGGAAGCGGTCGAAGTCTTTCCGCTTCCCGTCCTCATCGAACAGGCGGGCGTGTATCTCGTTCTGCTGGCGGTGCGTCTTGAACGCGGCGAATACGGCATTGTTGTAGCGCAGCTCTTCAAGGAAATCATAATCCGGAGTGCCGTATTCCACTTTTCCGAAGCTTTTGGCCACCGCCTTGTCCAGACAGTCGAAAGTATGGGCGAACAGGTCGGGATCTATCCCTTTCCCTACATCGAACCCCTTCCCGGCCAGCCGTCTGAGCACCCTGTCCCGGATCTTTTCCTCCAGCGAAAGCCCGGCAGCCTCCGGTATATTCCCGTCCGGGTAATATAACGCGTTGACGGTATCCGCTATTCCCGGCTTTTCTCTGCCCGGTTCACTCTTTTTTTTTTGAGGGTTCACGGGCGGCCGGGGTGCCGGTTCGGGCGCTACCGGCGATTCTCCGGACATTCCCCTCATTCCGGTGACGGGAAGTCCCGTACGTTCCACCAGTTCCTTGATATCAAATTCGTAATAAGGGGACATCCTGACCACCGCGTCGATGAATTCCCTGATATCGAGCGTCTCCGTGTCGTCCCATTCCAGCCGCAGGTTCTCCAGCGGACGGTATACCGGGCTTATCCTGACCAGTTTCGGAATGATGACATGGTTGAAATAGAACATGAACAGCATCTTGTCCGATTCATGGCGGGTTTTCTCCACCCGTTCGTGCACTTTCGCCGTGCCGTCCCAGGCCCCGTTCTCGGTCGTCCCGGTCTGTCCCAGCAGGCGTTTGCTCACCTGGTTGTCACATCTCTCCTCCAGCGGAAGAAAGGCGTCCGTGGTATTCCCTCCGGCCTCCTTGCCGTATTCCACCCGTTCCTGTCCGGCCAGTATCCCGAAGTAATTGTTTCGGAAATCGAGCATCATTTCAAACAGGTCATCCATGCGCTTCTTGTCCTGCCTGTCGGAAATGACGAAAACGGGCGGTACCCCGTACTTCTCGATATAGTTCATCCACGACCCCATGCCCAGCTTCTTGGCCAGCAGGATAATGGCAAGCTCGTTGAGCATCCCCAGCGACCAGGCATTGCCGAACTGGACGTAATAAGGCTCCAGGGCTCCTTCCCGGTAGCTCCATCCGGCAGTGTCGTATTCCTCGCGCAGGATGATTCCCCGCTGCGGGATAAAGTTGCTCATGGGTATCTCCTCCACATAATCTATCTCCATGTCAGCGTTCAGATGCGAAAGATCCACCAGCGACACACCCTGCATCCGGTGCAGGAAATAGATGCGTATAAGGTCATGGAACCACGGGCGGCGCAGCAGCCCGGCGGCTTCGCTGTCCTCATTTCCGTTTTTGTCCACCAGCCTGAACTCTGACTGCTGTATGGGCAGCACGCGGTTGTCTATCGTGGTCTGGAGATGTTCATCCCGGTAGAGCGCCTGGTAGAAAGTATACAACAGTCCCCGTCGCGGATCATCGGGATCGGTGGCGGCGGCCACCGCCGTTTTCCAGTCATCTATCGACTTTTCACGGTAGACGGTCGCCTGCCTTTTGTAACGTTGCGCCGCCGGTACGGTCGAACCTTCCCCCGATTCCCTCCGCTGGTGGTAGGCGTTCATCAGGACACCCCAGTCTATTCTCCGCACCACCTGTCTCTGGAACCATTCGGAAGCTTTCCTTATTCTCTCATTCATTTTAAATTCGATTTTAAATGGGTTTGAAAATCATTTTAAATATGCCATCCGCTGTTACGGCTATGTCCGTACATTATGGCCGAAGCGTCGCTTCCGTCCTCATTCTTCACGACCGGCACGTCGGCAGGAAGCCGCATCTTGTCATCGCGCAACCTTTCGAGCATATCGACCGCCCACCCCTCGTACTCATAAAAGGAGTCGGATACTTTCCGTGCGGCGTTCCTTCGCACCGCCCGGCATACGGTAATACAGGAAATGATACGTACAAGCAGTCCCGTCCGCACAGGCCGCTCGCCGAATATCCTGTCCGTATCATACCGTCCCGCCAGATAGGCGCACACCTCACTTATCACCAGGTCTTCGATGCTGTCCAGCAAAGCCCCGTCATTCTCCACGCTCTGCATCGCCATCTGATTATGAATCAGCGTGGCGATATCCTCTGTCGTAATGTATCTCATGATTACCAACTGTATTTACGTTTGTATTTTCCCGTCCTCCACGGTCGGCTGTCCGGTTCTCCTTCCCGCACGGGCGGATCGGTATATAATTCCAGCTTCTTGATTGCCTGTTCGTCCGCGTCCGGACTGTCATCGTGCTCGGTCATTCCCATCTCGACGGCGTACAGCTGCTTGAGCCCCGTGCAGATGTCCGGGTTCGATTTCAGACGCCCGTCCACATGGATACGTCCGTTCTGGTAATACGGGTGCATGGACAGCATACGGATGAACTTGTTGACGGTGGAACGCCGGACTCCGACCAGATTGAGCGTCACACCCATTTCCGCTTCGGTCTCGTCGATGGTACGTTTCACCTCATCGTTCCAGAACTGCGACTCGTACTGCCAGAAACAGACAATCCCCTGTGTCTTGAATTCCATCTGCTTGAGGCACATCCACTCCACGCAAGCCTTCATCTTGCTCTGGCGTACGAAACCGTCGACAAGCCAGAAGTCTTTCTGATGACGTCCCCACACCTTGCAGGCATTGAAGTCGCTCGTGTCCGTTCCGGCATAAGCGATATCCCAGTGCCCCACGATGGCGTTCATGGAATGCAGGTCGGGCAGCTTGCCCCAAAGAACCATCTCCGGTTTGAATATCTTCCCTTTCACCAGGGGTTCGTGGTTATACTCGGCATGTGCCGCAAGGATACCCATATCCTTTTCCTGCTGGCGATAGAATTCGGGAGAATACATGGCGGGCCATGCAGGCTCGTAAGTGACAGGGTTGTACGCCTTCACCAGATCCCAGTCCCAGTCGGGATGCCGTTCCCGGAGAATGGTCTGTACCATCCGGCTTGCAAAACGGTTGTTGGATCCGATAAAACGTCTTCGGTTTCCTGTCATTGTAGGCAACACGTCATTCTCCACCCATTCCGCGTATTCGTCCTGCATTCTGCTGTTTTTGATGGTTGCCGGAGTTTCCACATCATCAAATCCCCACAAGTCCGGACGTCGGGCCCCCTTCCTGAGTCCGCGTACTTTCATCTTGACACCGAACGCCTTGCATATAAACCCGGAAACGGTGACGAAATTTCCTTTTTCCCAATATCCCGGATTTTCCTGTTCGCCGAAGTCATGCTTTAATAATTCATTACCCTCGAATTCCGCCCGCAAGTCCTCCAGCAGGTCACACGCCCGGTCGAATGTGTCCGATACCAGACAATAGTAGTACGTTTCCTTGTTCATCCACAGCCACAAGGGGATGATAACGTCGTTCCATACGGATTTGGCAAGCCCGCGTCCCCATTCCGCATACCCTTTGTAAAGAGGATCCTCTTTGACCTTCCCCGCGTGTCTTATCTGGAATTCCGCACATTCGGCGGTGGCATAATGCGGCAAATAGGTCATCACCATGTACCGCACATCCTCCTTCGCCCTGCGTATACGTTCCATCTTCTCCAGCGTCGTCTCATCCGGATTGATGAGGTTGAGCGTGGTACGCGCCCTGGCCACCTTCTCCAGGTATCTTTTTTGCGATTCCTTGTCTTCCTTCTTCATCTCATCCCAGAATTTTGGAGGTTTCATTGATATGTGATTCCTGGAAGTCGAGCGTGCGGTAGTAGAGTTCCGGGTCGAACGCGTTCAACGCGTCAAAGATACGGTCCATCACGTCAAGGTACACCGAGAGGGTGACACGGTTCTGCCTGTCCGTTTCGGCAAGCTGCTTGCCCCATTGCGCCACGCTGTTGTCCAGGCTCGCGGCCTGTTTGCGGAGCTCCAGTACACGTTCCGTCTCACCGGCCGCGGCTGCGCCGTCTATGTCACGGAGCAATTGCAGTTTCTGGTCGGCAAGTATATGGATGATCTCCCGCAGGTTTTCTCCCTGCTTCCTGCCGTTCACCACGGCCGCCTGGCGTTCCTTCTTCCAGGTGCCGTCATCGGCGTTGATCCATTTCGATACGGATTTCTCCGACACGCCCGTGCGTTCGGAAATCTCCCGGCAGCTCAGGCAGCCGTTCACGTACATGTCGTGCGCCTCTTTCTTTAATTTGCGGTAATACTCTTTGCTGGGCATAATGTCCTCCTTTCGTTCCTTTTTTACACCGGCAAAGTTGGAAAAACGCCCCTACGTGGGGAAAAAGTCTTTTCATGTTGGCACGTATCCTTTCCAACTTGGAAAAAATACGTCCTTGTTAACACTGTTTTTTTGCCAGGAAGAAAACGCGTTTTCCGTACGTGCCCCCCATTCCTCAATTTTGCGTCAGAATTTTAATCGCGAACGACAATGAATCTGACAGCAAAAGCGGACGGCGGGCGTGCCCGCATCGAAATCAAAGGCACGATATCCCAGTGGCGGGATACGGAATCGGCCTTTACGGCACAGATCGACGAAATGCTCAAGGCGGGCATACGTGACGTGCACATCTACATCAACAGTCCCGGAGGCGAGTGTATGGAGGCCAATGAGATAGTCAACGTGATCCGGAGGTTTCCGGGACGCATCACCGGTGAGGGCGGCGCGATGGTGGCCAGCGCGGCGACCTACATCGCCATCAACTGTTCGGAGTTCACCATGCCGGAAAACGGTTTCTTCATGGTGCACCAGGCGAGCGGCGGTATCTGCGGGAAAGCCGCCGATATCGAGAATTACCTGGAAATGATGAAGAAACTCAACGACCATTACCGCGAGGCTTTTCTGGCCAGATGCAAGGACAAGAAGAAGTTCCGTGACGCCTGGGAGAAAGGCGACTACTGGATGACCGCCAAGGAGGCGAAGGAACAGGGATTCGTGACCGCCGTGTCCGGAAAGGCGAAGATAAACAAGGAAACCGCCACCGCCCTGATGAACTGCAGGTATGCGGGTACCATAGAGATAACGGAGACAGAAAGCAGTATTAACCCTATAAAAACAAAGAACGACATGGATGTAACAATGCTGGCCAACCGTCTGGGAATGGCCGAGACTTCCACCGAAGCGCAGGTACTGGCGCAGATTGACGTGTACAAGAGAAAGGCGGAACGCACCGACATGCTGGAAAGACAGGAGAGCGAACGTCGGGAAAAGGAGATAGAGACTCTATTGAACGAGGCTATCAGGGAGAAGAGAATCACGGCTGACGTGAAGGACGACTGGAAACAGATGCTTTCCGGAAACTTTGACTCGGCCAAGCGGATGCTCCAGGCCATGAAACCGGTAGAGATGCCGAGAGTGAACCCGCCCGCTTCTTCCGCGGCCGTTACGTTCGGCGGCAAGAAATGGGAAGATCTTCAGGACGATCCCAAAGCCTTGAGAAAGTTGATGGACGAGAATCCGGACCTGTACCAGAAAATGCTGGACGATTATGTCAGCCGGAATTAACCGTCGGCCGATTATTTATTAACCCTTAAAAAAGTAAAGAATATGCCTACACTAACAGACGGCCTTTATCTGAACAAATACGTTGACCCACAATTGCTGGTGGAACGTAGAAACTACCGCGCGGACTTCATGCAGGTACTGGGAGCGGTACCGGCAGCGGCACTGTCGGCGGACGGAGTGAGAAGAAACAAACTGATCAACAATGTCGGTTTCAAAGTGAACAATACGGGAACATTCACCCCAGCAGCCATCACGGGAAAGAATATCGTGGTACCCTGGGAGGTATACGATACTACGCCCACCTCCTGTACGGACGAGGAAGTACGCAGCCTGGCGTTCGACAAACGGTCGGTGATCCGTGTGAAACACAACGAGTCCTTCCAGGTGGGAATCCGCAACCACGTGTTGTACAAACTGGCCCCGGCGGACAACAGCGTGGCGGAAATGCCGGTATTGAAGACGAGCGGAGCGAACGACGGAACAGGACGGCTGCGTCTCTGCTACGCCGACCTTGTGAACCTGGCCACCACCGTAAAAAAATGGAACCTTCCCAATCCGGACGCTCTCTACATGGTGCTGTCACCACAGCACATGGCGGACTTGTTGCTGGATGAAAGCGCGTCCAAGTACTTCTACGACCGTACCTTCTATCTTGATCCCGCCACCGGAAAGCCGCGCGGATTCATAGGGCTGAAGTTCTTCGAGAACAACGACACGCCTTATTACAATTACACTACGTTGAAGAAGATAGCGGAAACCGCCACTCCGGCATCCACGGACTTCCAGGCGAGCACATTCTTCTACGCGCCGAATACCTACTACCACATCAACAGCGTGAAATCGCTTTTCAAACCCGAAACGCTCGACACGCGCAGCGCGTCGCCCACCAGCGAGTACCGTACACAGACTTACGGCATTGTGGACCGTATCGAGGATTACGGCATCGGCGCCATCGTTTCCGGGAAATCGGCCTAATACGGAAAGGAGGACTGATTATGGGAACTTTTACAGGAGTAGGAATCAATAAGATGCACGGGGGACTGGTACGGGAAACCGATACCGGTGACCGTGTGACACTGCTGGTCTGCGGCGGAACCGCCCTTGCCGGGAAACTGGTGAATTACAGGCCGCTCAGACTGGACGCGGTCAGTGACCTGGAAGCGCTGGAATGGGACGAAGCCGCCGACCTGAAGAACAAGGAACTGGTACATTACCATGTGAGTGAGGTATTCCGTCTGTCTCCGGAACGTCCGGTCTACCTGATGATCGTGCCTAAGGCGGACAAGGTGTCCACGCTGACGGCCAACAAGGACTTCATTGCCGGAGTGCGTTCCGTGAACGGCGTGAATACGGTCGGTATCTGTTCGCTGGCGGCGGACACTACCGTCGACACAGCCGTGAAGGCGGCCCAGACGCTGGTGAACAGCCTCCGGGAAGAACACATTTATCTGGATGCGGTACTGCTGGAGGGACTGGGCGGTTATCTGACCGCACTGGAGGATGCCACCGACTTGCGTAAACTTGACTCGGAAAATGTCTCCGTGGTCATCGCGCAGGATCCGGCACAGGCCGCCAAGGACGAGGCATACAAGAACCACGCGGCGGTAGGCAGCGCACTGGGCATGTTGTCGGTACGCTATGTGCATGAGAATATGGGCAGCGTGGACATCGAGAACCATCCGCGCACCGCCAAGGGAACGGCGGACTATCCGTTGACAAGCGTACTGCTCGGGAAATGGACAAACGCGGCGCTCAGCAACGGGACGGCGATGGCGAACGTCAGCGTCCCGGAGCAGAACAGGCTGACGGAAAAAGGCTACATCTTCGTCGGCGGTTTTCAGGGATACGCGGGATACTTCTTCAACAACTCATGTACCTGTACGGACGCGAAAAGCGATTATGCGTACATCGAGTATAACGCCGTATGGAACAAGGCGGCCCGGTTGGTGCGCGGAACGTTGTTGCCCCGTGTACGCGGCAAGGTGAAGTCCGATCCGGCAACCGGATACATCAGCAGCGTCACCGTCAGTGACTGGGACGCCCGCGTAAAATCCGCATTGGAGACGATGGTGGCCGCGGAAGACATCTCCGATTTCGACATTTATATCAACCCCAAACAATCCGCCGTAAGCGACAAGCCCTTCAACATCCAGGTGAAACTGGTGGCGGACGGCATCGTGCACGAGTTTGAGATTGATTTGGGTTTCACTAACAAAATCTGACGGATATGGCACTATTGGGAACATTGATCAACAAGTTCGGCCGGGTGGCCGGATGGAATAACGTGCAGGTGGTGATGCTGGGCCGACAGGTGGAAGGTATCACGGCGCTGTCCTACAAAGACAGCGTGGAGAAAGAAAACGTCTATGGAGCGGGCGGAATGCCCGTAGGACGCGGTGAGGGGAACTACAAGGCGGAAGCGTCCATCACCCTGCTCAAGGAGGAGGTGAACGCGCTGCTTCTCGCACTGGGACCGGGAAAGAGAATCACGGACATCGAACCGTTCGACATCCCGGTGGTATACAAGTACAAGAACTTCATGCTGAAGGATGTGATCCGCAACGTCGAGTTCACGGACAACGGAGTGGACGTGAAACAGGGTGACAAGAGCATAGCGGTGCAATTCACGCTGCTGCCCAGCCATATCGACTGGAACGTGGCAATGTAAGGTAAATAAAAAAAGAAAAATAAAAGTGATGGAGGAAAAAAAGAAGATACAGGCGGGGAAAGCGTACGAATCGCTTTCCGACGAAGAGAGGAAACAGATTGTCGGCTTCACCGAAGAACAGCATACGGAGATGAGGGCTCGTTACGGGAAACGGTTGAAGATGCTGACGGTACAGGTCGACGAGGATGAACGCTATGACTTTCTGCTGGTCCGCCCTACCAAGGACACGATCCTTGCCATGGCAAGCGTGCGCGATGACCTGAATGCCGCCAACGAGTTGCTGCTGAACACCTGTGTGGTGGCGGGAGACCGTTCCGCGCTGGAGGATTCGGCGGTATACACGTCCGTTCTCGGAGCTGTGGGTGAACTGATAAAGGGCCAGGCGGCTTTTATCAGAAAAGCATAGAGGAATATTCGGAATCGTTCGGTGTTGTCGAGGGAATCGACGCCGTACTGAAAAGGGAATACGGTGTGGATATCCCCGGCAGGCTGGACGAGGACGAATGGCTCAGGCTCTATGCCGGATACCGTATGTTGCGGAAAACTGAGCTGGAAGAAATGGAGATCGCCATGCAGAACGCCATGGCCAAAGTATTGAATCAACTATTCTCAAAATCAAATGGCATCGACATCGACACAATGGATACTGGAGCTGGTGGATAAGATTACCGCTCCGCTGCGTAAGGTCACCGAAGCGGCCGGACAGGCTTCATCGGTGGTGGACGACGTGGACGAATCGGTGAACGGACTGGGGAATACTTCCGAAACGGCGGCCGGTAAACTGGAGAAGCTCGGAAAGGGGATGTTCTTCCTCAACCAGGTGAAAGAGGGGGTGGACAATATACGCGGCGCTTTCAATGACGCCATCGAGCCGGGAATACGGTTTGAAACGGCGGTGGCGGAAATGTCCGGCATTACCAACATGGCAGGGAAAGAGCTGGATGTGCTGGCCGACAAGGCACGGGTTACAGCGAAGACTTTCGGTACGGATGCGGCGGATGCGATGGGAGTTTACAAGGACCTGCTTTCCAAGATTACCCCGGAATTGAAGAAGGCTCCGGATGCGCTGGAAATCATGTCCAATAATGTGATGACCCTCAGCAAGACAATGCAGAATGATGTACCGGGAGCGTCAGCCGCCATGTCTACCGCCATGAACCAGTATCAAGTATCCCTTGATGACCCGATGAAAGCGGCACAGACCATGACCGAATATATGAATATCATGGCAGCCGGAACGGTAGAGGGATCCGCTGAAATCAAAGAAGTGGCGGAGGCATTGAAGCAGACCGGCAGTGTCGCGAAAACGTTCGGAGTTGATTTTGCGGAAACAAACTCGGCTATCCAGCTGCTTGACAAAGCGGGAAAGAAAGGCTCGGAAGGCGGTATCGCCCTACGGAATACAATTCTGAAAATGCAGGCGCCGACCGCGGATGCGGTCAGACAATTGAAAGCTGCCGGAATCAGCATTGATACCATGCAGGACCAGTCGCTCTCACTGACCGACCGGTTGCGTGCATTGACACCGGTCATGCACAATGCGACAATCATGTCCGCATTGTTCGGAGGGGAGAACCTGGCTTCGGCGATGGCCTTGATTGACGGTGCCGACCAAATGGACGCGTGGACGGAAGCCATTCAAGGATCAACCTCAGCAACGGATATGGCTGCCAAACAGATGGATACATACGCGGAAAAACAGAAGCGTATGCAGGCGTTCATTGACGACTTGAAAATCAGTTTTTTCGAGTTCGTGGAACCGATCGCCCCGGTGATCGAGATTGTCGGTATATTCATCGGCACGCTGGTAACGCTGGGTACGGTAGCATGGTCCATCGGGCAAATCATGACGCTTGTATCCCTCAAGTCATCCATCGCATGGATTGCGGGGATGGTGAAAATGGCGACGGCGACAGTAATCAATTGCCGGGTGATCAGTATGGCGATAAAGAGCATTCCCGTCGTGGGGTGGATTATCGCGATTATCACCGCCGTCACCGCACTGGTAGCTTTCCTGTGGAACAAGTTCGCCGAGGTGCGCGCCTTCTTCTACGGGCTGGGCAATTTCCTCAAGGTGTTCTTCCTGGAGGGATGGCGGTTCATATTCAACGTGGTGCGTGCCATCATTGACGTGATAAACCCCGCCAACTGGTTTGACGATGATTTCCATTTCTCAGACGTGTGGGACAGGCTTGCCGGTCAGGCGCTCGAAGGAGGGAAAAAAGTGGGAAGCGCGTTCTCCGACGGATGGAAGGCGGGAATGGAGAATTGGGAAAAGTCGCACCCAAAAGAGAAAGAGGAGGAAAAGGAGAAAGAGTTCAAGATTGCCCCCAACGCTCCGATAAACCGGATCAGCGGGACGAATAACGGTAGCGGCTCCTTTACCGGTGGACAACTGGCAAAAGGACCAGGTGGCAGCGGCAGTGGAAACGTACGGAATATCACAATGAACGTGACGATGAACAACAACTTCCATGTAGCCGGAGGAAATGATATCAAAAAGATTTCGGACAGGGTGAAACAGGAAATATTAGCCGTCATGACGGACGCTGTTCCGGCGGCGGGATAAGGAGGAAATGGATATGATTTCAGGAAACGGAGCATTGAATATCGGCGCGCTTTTTACGGAAGTGTTCGGGATATCATCCCCGATATACCTTCCGTGGGGGCGTGAATTGAAAGACTATGAACCGGGAGACTACCGGGGTGTGACCTTTGTGGATGAGAGCCAGGCGGAAGCGTACAGCTGGATGGGGACACCCGTCATCGGGACATTCACGCTGGACGGTTGCGAGAAGTACAAGACTTATAAGTCAAACGGTTCGCCCGCGACGGTCAACCTGGCCAGTTTCCTCATGCCGTACGCCACGGTCGTGTCCTTCTCCCGCCCGATGAACGTGTCGAAAACCAAAGTGCTCGGCACATATGGTACCGTGAAGGAAATATACGGGCTGGATGACTGGAATATCATGATACAGGGGTTCTGCATCGAGGACAGAAAACGCCAGGGGTACAGGACGGTGGCCGAACAGGTGAACGCGCTGTGCAAGTTCAGGAAGGTGACGGAAGCCATCGGTGTGACGGGGAGCATATTCAACGACAAGGAAATATACGCCATCCTCATCGAGGAACTGAATTTTAACCCGGTACAAGGTAACAGCTCGGTGATGCCCTTTACGATACGGGCGATAAGTGACACGCTTGAAAACCTGCGGTTATGAGCTATATGATGTGTGCACGGATCACATTTCCGGAAACGGACAAAAGAGGCGGATTCCGGACATTCCTGGTTTCTTCCGTACGTATCGAAAGTTCGTGGAAGCTGCTGACGGATACGGCGGAAATCGTGCTTCCCCGGAAAATGAGTCATTACGAGGGAAAGAACCTGGCGGATATCCTTCGCGCCGGAGACCGTGTCATGATAGAACTGGGATATGACGGCAACTGGGTGACGGAGTTCGAAGGATACATCCTTTCCGTATCAAGGGGCATTCCCATTACCGTGAAGTGCGAGGATGAGATGTACAGGCTGAAACGGAAAACGGTAAGCTATTCAAAGAAAAGCGTGACTTTGGGACAGCTGCTCAAGGATGTGGCCCAAGGATACGAAGTGAAGACCTCATTCGGTGATACGGAACTGGGAGCGGTACGTTATGCCCAAAAACGGGTGTCGGAGATTTTCGACGATTTACAAGAATTGGGATTCTACACCTATTTTATAGGAAAAACGCTGTATTGCGGAGATGTGTATTCGGACAAGACGGAACTGCCGGAAGTGAGGATTGAACTGGAGAGGGAGGCGGTCAGCCAGGACCTGAACGAGACGGACGGTGAATATGAGGTCATCGCTACCGCTATGCTTGGAAAAGGCAGGAAACTGGAAGCGAAAGCGGGTGTTCCCGGAGCTGAGACCTTTAAAATCAGATACAGTGACAAGGATATGAGGATTACGCCGGAAACACTGGGGGATTTCGCCAGACGGTTCTACGAACGGCTCAAGAAGCAACGCTACAAGGGAGGTGTGGAACTCTTCGGAACGCCTTCCGTCACTCACGGAATGATACTGGAACTCAGCAGTGTGATTACTCCGGAAATGTCCGGAAGATACTTTATTGAGAAGGTGACGAAGGAGTTCAGCGATAACGCCACTTACAGGCAGAAACTGGAATTGGGAGGACGTGCGGAATGACAATTGACGAACAACTGAAAAAAGGATTTGAAAATATAGGAAAGAGCGGCCGACAGGCACAGTTGCGATGGTGTACGGTCACATCCGTGGACAAGGAGAAACGGGTAATGGATGCCGTCGGGGAATCGGACGGGCTTGATTACTTTGACATCGGACTGGGAACGGGATCCGTCAATGTATATCCAAAACCGGGAAGCCTGTGCCTGATAGGCATTGTGGAAGGACGGGAAACCGACTCGTTCCTCATTTCCGCCGCGGAGGTGGATTCCATTGAGGTCACGGCGGAAACGATTGTCATAAATGGCGGCGGATTGGGCGGACTGGTAAAAGTCGGGGAACTGACGGAGAAACTTAACGCTTTTATTGACGTGTTCAACAAGCATACCCACCAGGTAAGCACAACCGGAAGCGCGAGTGCCCAGACGGGAACGGCGGCCGCACCGACGGGTACGGCACAGAAAGTGAAACGGGAGGACATTGAAAATAAAAATATACAGCAATGAAAGGGATCTTACTGGCGGACAACGGAGACCTGGCAATCAAGCCTGTCCTTGAGAGGGACGGCATACGTTCAGGCATTATCATAGGCGGATCCGAGATACAGAACGCTTATATCGTATTGGGGATGAACCAGGGAGAATTGAAAGAAGACCCGCTCATCGGGCCGAACCTGCTGAGGTTCATCCGGGCGAAGGCTACAAAAACGGCTGTCATCAGACAGGTCAGGATACATCTTGAACGTGACGGGCTTGATTACGATGAACTGAAAGAGAGGATTAATATCAAATTGAAAACAGATTAAAAACGATTTAAAATGGATATCTACACATCAATCAGAAACTTATTGGCAAGCGTCTTTTCAGTGATGTTCGCCTATTTCGCACCGATCCAGAACATGGTATTCGTCATATTCTTCGTATTTGCCATCAACTGTATGGCGGGCATGATAGCGGGAATAGTGGCGAAACACGAGAGGTTCAACCTTAAAAAGTTCTTCCACTGCATGCTGGAGACTTTCGTCTTTTATGTCATAGTGCTCAGCGTGTTTACCATAGGAGAGAAAATGCGGAATCTGGACGGAGCGATACAGTGTATCACCGGAGTTGTCTACGCCATCCTCTATTTCTACGGGGTGAACACGCTGCGTAACCTCAATATATTGTTTCCCGAATCGAAAGTGATACGCTTCCTGTTTTATGTGCTCTCTTTCGAGGTGGTGAAGAAGATACCTTATATGCAACAGTTTATAAATAAAGAAAAGGAGGGCGGAAAATGACAGTAAAAGACTTTGTGAAGTGGATTTATCCACAGGCTAGGAAGATGGGGGAAATCAATCCGGTATTCGTCACCGCACAGGCGGCGCTTGAAAGCGGATGGGGAAAGTCCGCCATCGGAAACAACCTGTTCGGCATTACGAAAGGCTCGTCCTGGAAGGGTGCGGTACGGCTGGTTACGACTACGGAATATTTCAGTCGGCCGGACATCGGTTTCAAGGCTCCGGAAAAAGTGCTGCAAGTGGTCAGGCTTTCGGAAAAACGCTACAGATATACTGTCAAAAGACTGTTCCGCGACTACGACAGCGTGGCGGACTGCCTGGCGGACCACCTTGCCATACTGAAGAAACCCGGCTTTGCGGACGCGTGGCCATACCGCAATGACGCGAAAGAATATGTACGCAGGATTGTGGACAATACAGGTCCGAAATATGCCACGTCACCGGACTATGTGGCTACAATGGACAAGCTGTTCCTGATGGTTGAGAAAGTGGTATGGGAGGAAGAGTTATGAGAACGGCGTACATACTCACCGTTTTCCTGATGTTGGCATTATGCTCCACAGGATGTCGTAGCCCGCAATATATCCCATATCCGGTGGAAAAGGTGGTGCATGACAGTGTCTTTGTCAACCGGATGTCACGTGACAGCGTCTACCGGCGGGACAGCATCTACGTAGACCGCACGGGTGACACCGTCTACATCTACCGGGACAAATACCTGTATCTGTATCGTGACCGGACGGACACGCTCTTTCGTGACAGGGTAAAGACGGTACGGGAAGCGTATCCGGTTGAGAAGAAACTTACCTGGTACCAGTCGGCGCTCATCTTTCTCGGAGGTCTGTTTTTGGTATATATTATCGTAACGCTTTATATAAAAATGAAAAGGCCATGAAGGTGACAGTAATGCAGGGGCAGTCGCTGGTGGATATTGCCATGCAGGTGTACGGCAGTGCGGAGGGGGTGTTCGCGCTGGCTAAAGAAAACGGGCTTTCGGTAACGGATGAGGTCTCTCCCGGACAGGTGCTGACGTATGATCCGGGGAATGTAGTGGAAAAGTCAGTATCCGACTATTATGACACCAATGGCGTCCGTCCCGTTACCGCCTTCGTGAACCTGGAACTAGTGTTTGATGAAACTTTTGACAATACATTTAGAAGCTTTGACAGAAATGAGCAGAACAGTTAAGGATATCAGTCAGGAAATAAAGGAGGCGTTCATTGCCAATATAACCTTGCAGGAGGCCTACGGCCTGTTACCGGACAAATCTTTTGATGACCAGTTCGCCACCTCCAGTATTGAGGCGGTTCTTATCAATATAGTCGCATCCGTGATATGGCTGCATGAATCTCTATGGGAACTGTTCCGGAAAGAGATGGAGACATTGATAGACAACAGCTATGTGACATCCCGGCCATGGTATTATCAAAGAGCGCTGGAGTTTCAAAACGGTGATACCCTCTCATTCGATGAAAGTACATATTCCTTCCGCTATCCTACCGTGGATGAAAGCAAGCGGATTGTGAAAAATGTCGCTATACGCGAGGTCACTGATAACAATGTGACGAAATTGAAGATCTATTTCAGTGACGAACGGAAACAGCCGCTGACCGGTGACGTACGTACGGCGTTTGAAGATTATATGAGGCAGATCGGGGCGGCCGGTACGCACTACCTGTTTGTCAGCCAGGTCCCCGATGAGTTGCGTGTTCACCTGCATATTTATTACGATCCGCTTGTTCTCGATTCGACGGGTGAACGTCTGGCTTCAGGAGGGAAGCCTGTGGAGGAGACCATTGAGAATTATCTGGATTCACTGGAATATGGAGGGGTGTTTTACGCCTCCGGGCTGGTCGATATGCTGCAAGCTACGGAAGGCGTGAAAGATGTTACGCTGGACGCTACCACATGGGATGGAAGCAAGGAGAACCGGAGAAAAATTGACGCGAAATCGGGGGCGTTCGTCTATGTCAGGAATGAAAGTGATATAACTTATGCGATTGACTGACCATGAATATTAACTGGAAAAAATGGATTTTGGAACGTCTGCCGTTCTCACTGCGTGTCAACAGGATATATGTATTCTGCCTTCTGTTGACATTACCGGTCAGGCGGCTCCATTCCTCATTTGCGAGGTGGAGTAAAAAGCTGAAAGGTAAGGCCGGGGCAAGTGTACAGGTCTGTATGTTGAAAAAGATTATCTACGATGAGATAGGCTCCAATATTGAGATAGATGAGGGAGACGGAAAGCCATACGATTTTATCGTGAGGACTTCGTTGGATAATCTGGACGGGGAAAGGCGCATGATCGCGCTCCTTGACCGATACAAGGCCGCAGGAAAATCATATATGTACGTAAATGAGCTGGTCTCTTATGAGAGCTTATGGGGAGAACATGTATGCGAGATATGCGAGTATTCGGCAGAGTGGACTTCCGATGGCTGGGTGTGCGAGCTCAGGCAAAAGGAAATCATCACCATCGAGGTAGATACTTATTATTGGGGTGACAAAGGGATGGCGCTGAGTATAACATCATCGGGACTGCCAAGGGAAATATTCGTTTACGCGACAGGCTATGGCGGAGGGGAATGGGTCATCGAACTACCGGCGGGATACACCGGGCCTCGGACTTTCCGCCACAACGATTTCGACCTTGCACGTCTGGGTATATCGCCCCGGGAAGATATAAATTACATATACCAACTTAAAGCAAATTAGGATTATGGCAAACGGATGGGGAAATAGCGGATACCGGCGGGCAACGACGCTGGTTGTGGACAAAAAAATAGGAGGAACCAGTATAAGCGGATATCCAAAAACGTACAGTGTGCTGGACACTTTTGGAAACTATATGGCGGTCACTGCCAAGGAACTGTCCATGATGTCACTGTCTGACTACAATACAAGGATGTCGGCCTTTAAACGGTATATTGAAGGTATAGAGACCGGAATTACAGTGGATGTATCGAATATAAGGGAACTCAATACAGGCGTATGTCCTATTACATTAACCGGAAAATAAAAGAAAAATGAGCAAACAACTGATTACGGAGTCGGAAGCTATACGAGACGAGGTACGCGTGGGGGCGAATTCTGCCAAAAGGGTGGGCACGCTTCTTGTACAGATGGCAAATGAAGTGAACGGAATATACACCAACGTGCTGGACTGGATAAACAACGACAGGCCGCAGGGAGGAGGGTTCATACTGACACAGTCGGATGTGGTTAACGCACTGACGGACGAGAGTGAACTGAAACCTTTGTCCGCCAAACAGGGGAAAATATTGAAAGCCATAATTGACGCGATGGTAGTGGATAATCTTGTAACGGATGATGAATCAAAAGCATTGTCCGCAAGACAGGGAAAAGAGCTGGCGGGGAGGATAGAAGGACTAAGCGAAGTATACCAGCCTTTGGGAGATTATCAACCGGCAGGAAACTATGCCGCTTCGGTTCATGAGCATCAAGCGTCTGATATTCAGGAAACAACAGACAAAAAAGTCATGACTGCGGAGGAAAGAAATATACTAAGTACTCTCGGAACCAATTTTGCCAAATCAGACTTCTCAAATGTCATTACAAAAAGCCTTTCTCAGAATGGATATTATAAATTTCCGGATGGTTTTTTAATACAGTGGGGGTATTTTAGCGGAGGTACTGCAAATAATCAGTCTATAAACTTCCCATTATCTTTTAAATCTTGTTTTTCCCTTGCTTTTTCTAGTACGACGGATAATACTAATAATTCTATATGGTCTGTGAATTATGCCGCTATATATGCTTCATATTTTACGGTTTATAGAAGGTATGCAGATGCAGGAACTATTGCTAACTCTTCACAGTCATTTAGATGGATAGCGATAGGGACTTGGAAATAGTATAATATCACAACATTATTTAAGTCATGAAATATTTTAGTAGAAAATTGGTAGCAATTTTAGTACTCATAATTTGGCAAAGTTCTCTCGGGACCAATTACGCTAAATCAGATATGTCTAATATCGTTACAAAATCGTTTGGTCAGAATGGATATATAAAGTTTAGCAATAAATTTATAGTTCAATGGGGATTTGCAACAGATAACCAAACTTATTATAAACAAACTGTTTACTTGCCTATATCATTTCTTGACGGATCATCATATGTTGTAGTAACTAGTGCTCGAAGCGACTATACTGATTATTATGTTGGTAGAACAATTGCCAGTTTAAGTGCTAGTTCGTTTGTAGTATCTGTAAATCAAGCAAACAAAGAACCTTTTTATTGGATTGCAATAGGTTATGGAAGATGATTTTATTTTAAACATAGGAACTTTTTATGCTCCCTATAATGGTAATAAAGGGTTTCCTGGTGAATCCTTTGATTGGTTTGCCATTGGAATTTGGAAATAATAAAATAGATAAGTATGAAGCAAAAAATGTATTGGAAGAATGGTTTCTACGACACACCGGTAGACGGTGCGGTAGAAATAACTATAGAAAATTACAGGGAACTTCTGGATGGGCAGTCATCCGGGAAGCTCATTGTTACCAATGATGAAGGGTATCCTGTATTGGTAGAAAACGAGTACTCCCTTGAAGATATGCGAAAAATAAAAGTATCTGAGATTCAATTGTTTGACAAATCAAAAGAGGTCAATTCTTTTGATTTACAGGCTAAAAGTATGTGGTTGGATAAGTCTACACGTGTTGGATTATTTAACTCAATTAATATCGAAAAAGAGGCGGGCAAAACGGAGACTGTGCTTTGGTATGATGCAGTAAAATATATCATTCCAATATCAGATGCTTTGGCTATGTTGAATGCTCTGGAAATGTATGCGCTTGAGTGCTACAATGTAACACAATCACATATTGCAGCAGTCAAGGCATTGGATACAATCGGAGAGATTGAAAGCTACGATTATACCGTTGGTTATCCAAAGAAGCTTAGCTTTCCGGGATAGCCGGTTTTAAAGTTGTAGGCTTCGATTTCTTCTTTCGTTTCCAGTTGATTAATGGCTTTGATATGCCCTTGTGTTGTATGGTAACACGCAAGGGCGTATAACTCTATCTGTTGTAGCATATCAATGGCTTTCTCGATTGATAAGACCAACTTTGCATCATTTAGCCAGATAGTCGTTTCGGATCGTCCGGATTCCCTTTCAATACTAATTGAGTTCATGAGACCTACACGTGTAGCCTTGTTTAGCCAACCGGATACATTATCAATACTAAAACTATTCACCGATTCGGATGAGTCATACGCCTGTAATTCCGATATCTTTTGGGCTTTCAATTCTAATAACGTTTGTTTGTATTCCTTCAATACGGGATATCCTTTCTCGTTCTCTACGATTATGAGTCCGGCAGATTGACCGTCTAATAATTCTTGCCAATACTTTTTCGTAATCTCTATTGCACCTTCTTGGGGTGTGTCGTAGAAACCATCTTTCCAATACATTTTTTGTTCCATAATTATTCTTTATTAATTATTTCCATCGACCTATTGCTATCCAATTAAACTTAGCACTCGAAACTCCAGTGTTAGTAGAAGAGAAATTCCTATCCAACTTAAACGAACTCTTTGTAGGATTGGCAATCGGCAAAGCTGAATATACATTATTATCAGAAGCATCCTTAATGATACTTCCCTGAATGATATAATCTGCATCCAAAAAGGATTCAGTTAAGTAAATCGTTACACTTGGAGAAGTAGAGCCGGAATGTTTTCCCCATTGGATTAGCAATCCATTACTACATTTCAGATACCCATTTTGTCCTAAACTTTGACTTTCTACCAAAATAGACTTAGTCCCGAGAGTACTTAGTAAGATGGCATTTAAATACTCTTTATATAGATATTCAAATGCCATCTTATAACGTACTATTTTCTTTTAAAAATCACATTTCGTTTTGTGTTAATATAGCTTTAGTTGTTACATTTCGTTTTTTACATTATCACATTTTGTTTTGGCGATTGTAAACGGTGATTTTTCAACATGTTTTTCCATGTCTCAATGGCTTGGTTTAAGAGCTGTTGAAGCTGAGCAAGATGTTCGGATTTTATAGTTGCCTTGAACTGCGTGTTTTGCTCTGCTTTTACAATCGCATTGTAAATGCCGTTGATAATGTTATTGGAACTACTAATAGCTTCCTGCAAAATCACTGCAGCCTCACCCTCAGCTTTAATAGCATCCAGAAGATCTCGATGGATTTTCAACAATGCCTCTTTTGCTTCACGTATTTCTGTGAGTCGCTTGTCTGCATCCTGTTTTTCAGCCTCTAATTCATGATTGCTTTCAGCCTTTTTCAGCATATCATCAACGTTTATTGATGAAGTGATTTTAGATTTTCCAATTCCCATGATTCTTGTTTTTGGTTGTTAGTTTATCTGTGAAGTCCTTTCCTACGCTTACACATGCTGTTTGCCATTCTTGCACAGCGGCGTGCCCATTCAAGGTCATCCTCGTCTTTGTCCCGTCCCCAGCCACCTGTGTCAGAACCGCCACCGCCGCTTGATGCGGCCATACTTGTGGCAGCATCCAAATACCCGGCAAAGAGCAAAAGAGCCGTGTGCTGTATCTCTTCAATCTTAGCTAACGGATGTGCCTCTTCTAAAGAACAATCCTGCCGAATGATATTGTCTGCGAATTCTGGTATCGCCACATGGTATTTGTGATACTCGTCTGTCGTTATATCGTAATGCTTCATAACAAGCTGCGAAGCAGTCGAAGGTTGTATAACAGGAGTCTTGCCTGCTGTCCGTGTTTGTTGGGGAACAGGTTTTATTGGATTGGATTTCCTTTCCTGCGGATGTAGTTTTGCCCAAGTAGCTTCAATCTTTGATGGAGTCAGGTTTCGTCCGACACCCAATATGGATGATTTGTAAATGGAGTTGCCACGCTTGATAGAATAGCCATAAATTCCTCCACCGTCTTTTTCTTGCAGGTGCACTTTATAGCCCCGTTTCACCAGTTCCATTTCATACCTCTGCCAACTGAATTCGTCCATCGTGCGGAGTATCTCCATGCAGTTGTCTGAGACTTCCTGCCTATGTTGGATACCTATTTCTTCAGACTGGACCCAGCCTCGTCTCTCGTTGATGATGTTCGCAGCCATGACAGCCCTCTCGCCAATCTTATGGCTGTCATTGATTTTTCCGTCCATATCTACACGGTTGGCATCAATGTGCAGATGGAGAATGCCACTTTTGGAATCACGATGCAGGGCGACTATGTATTGCGA
>CEAF01066130.1_pt1 | contig 95313 bp, 68 predicted proteins | sample 557431 | NCBI WGS metagenome assembly CEAF01 (sample SAMEA3182068, study PRJEB8094) | gut metagenome | biome: human; feature: gut; material: Stool; isolation source: human stools | place: Canada | collected 2013-11-18 | reverse complement strand
GCGTAGCGCTGCTACGCTGCGTTTCATTCACGTTAGCCAGAATGAAAAATTCGCGGCGCATCTTGGTGCATTTTTATCTGGAAATAGTATAACAGAACAACTGCATCGAAAAGCGCCCTGCTCCGGCGGATGAGTTTGCCGGGGCAGGGCGCGTTTTTATGCGGTTTTGTGGAGGAAAGCATACAATCCGTTCGCGCCTGTCTGGTGCAATTGATACTATTTCCAAATTCACCTGCGCCATCTGCTCGCGCCTTTTCCGCGCTTGCGTCCGCTCATTCCACTTAGCGTAGCGCTGCTACGCTGCGTTTCATTCACGTTAGCCAGAATGAAAAATTCGCGGCGCATCTTGGTGCATTTTTATCTGGAAATAGTATAACAGAACAACTGCATCGAAAAGCGCCCTGCTCCGGCGGATGAGTTTGCCGGGGCAGGGCGCGTTTTTATGCGGTTTTGTGGAGGAAAGCATACAATCCGTTCGCGCCTGTCTGGTGCAATTGATACTATTTCCAAATTCACCTGCGCCATCTGCTCGCGCCTTTTCCGCGCTTGCGTCCGCTCATTCCACTTAGCGTAGCGCTGCTACGCTGCGTTTCATTCGCGTTAGCCAGCGCGAAAAATTCGCTTCGCATCTTGGCGCATTCTCATTTGGAAATAGTATGAGTTGGTCGCGTTGTCATGCTTTGCCCGCGTGTTTATCCTTGTGTTTGGAGCTCCCCTTTACTTTGACCCATATGTCCCATTTGTATCACTGAAAACGCTTTCCCCTGTCTTTACCCGCGACGTTGCCCGACGTTCATTGAGCTTCTCCAAAAACAGCTCCTCGTCAATCGGCAAAGTCACCGGATGCCCCAGCCACGAGGACAGATGAATCGCATTGGACAGCATCAGCCCATTGATGCCCTCACGCCCGTCCGCGACCAGCGGTTCGCCGCGCAGAATATGCGCCGCAAACGCGTTCAGCACCGCCGGATGCTGCCCGTTCTGCCCGTCCGTCTCGACCTCGATCGTTTCGTAGGACGGCGCACGGAAGCCTTCCTGACACGTCGCACACCATTCACGCTCGTCCATTTCCAGCTTCTTCATGATGAGCTTGCCGTCCTGACAGATGAGCGTCGCCTTCGTGCCTGTAATCTCCAAGCGGTTCGTGCCGGGGGCGTCGGCGGTCGTGGTGATGAAAACGCCCGTTGCGCCGTTCGGGTACTCGAAATAGGCGGTCACGTCGTCCTCGACCTCGATGTTGTGCCACTTGCCCTCGTGACAGAAACCCTGCACCTTGCACGGCAGTCCCACCAGCCACTGCACCAAATCCAGCTGATGCGGGCACTGGTTCAGCAGCACACCGCCGCCTTCGCCCGCCCACGTTGCGCGCCATGCGCCGGAATCGTAGTAGAACTGCGTGCGGTACCAGTCGGTGATAATCCAATTGACACGCTTTAAGTCACCGATTGCGCCGCTGTGAATCAGCTCGTGCATCTTGCGGTAGGTGCAATTCGTGCGCTGGTTGAACATCATGCCGAAGGTCAGCTCCGGGTGACGGTCCGCCTCGGCGTTCATCTCGCGCACTTGCAGGGTGTAAACGCCGGCGGGCTTCTCCACCATGACGTGCAGCCCGTTTTTGAATGCTTCAATCGCCAGCGGCGGATGCTGATAGTGCGGCGTGGCAATCAGCACGGCTTCGCACGCTCCGCTATGGATGAGATCTACGCCCTCCTCAAAAACCTTTACGCCGGGGAGGTTTTCCTTCGCCCACTCGCGGCGCGCCGGATTACGGTCAGCCACCGCCGTGATTTCGATTTCCGGCATCAAGCCGTCCAGATAGTTCTTGCTGTGACCCGTGCCCATATTGCCAACGCCGATAATACCCAATTTCACCTTTGCCATCGCTCAATACCCCATCTTTCTCACATTGTCATAGCTGCGCTTCAAGCAGTCAAACGCGCTTTCGCCGTAGCAGTCGTCCTGCTCGACGAGCATGTACTTCGTCTTGCCCAGCGTTTGCAGCTTTTCCAGAATCTTCGGGAAGTTCAGATTGCCCTCGCCGACGACCGCCTTGCGCTGGTCGAAGCCGTTCACGGACATGTCTTTCAGGTGGACGCAGGGGATGCGGTCTTGCAGGATGTCAATCCATTCCAGCACATCCGCGCCCGCCGCCTGCACCCAGTAGGTATCCAGCGTCACGCCCATCAAGTCCGCCGGCATCTGTTCCAGCAGCACGTCCATAATCCGGCGGCCGTCGCGCAGGCGCGTCCATTCCAGATTGTGATTGTGGTACATCAGCAGTTTGCCCGCATCGCGCATCTTCTTCGCGGGGGTCGTGAAGTCTTTCGCGAACTGGTCAATCCACTCTGCGCGCTGGTACTTCGGGTTCATCATGCCGATGCCGATGTAGTCGCAGCCAAGGATGTCATGGTCGCGGATGACGCCCTCCGGGTCGGCAATCATGCGATCCGGGTTCGTATGCGTCAGAACGATTTTCAGCCCGAATTCATCGCAGATGTCCCGCTGCGCCTGAACCGGCACATTGCCCACCGCCGACAGCTGCACGCAGGTATAGCCGATTTCCGCAATGCGCTTCATCGCCTCCCGGAAGTCCCACGTCGTCTGCATATAGTCCCGCACGGTAAATGTCTGCGCACCCAGTTCCATTTTCATCTGAAATTCTCCTTTCCATCACGTCAATGTTATTTCAGAAGCACCAATGCTTCATAAGGCTGCAAGGTGATGGTCTGCTCCGCCTGCTGTGTCCGCCCGGTGTTGGAAATCAGCACCTGCGCGCCCGCGAAGCCCGCCGGCATTGCCCATTCTCGCGTCTGCTCTTTGAAGTTGCACATTACGAGCAGTTGCGCATCATCCAGCGTGCGCGTATAAATGAACAGTGCCGGGTCGTCCTTTTCCAGCAGTTCATAGCGCCCATGCACAATCACAGGGTGCGCCTTGCGCAGGCGGATGAGCTTCTGGAAGTAGTAGAACGTTGAATCCGGGTCAGCCATCGCCGCCGCCGCGTTGACCTCCGTGTAGTTCGGATTGACGCGGATCCACGGCGTGCCGCAGGTGAATCCGGCATTCGTGCTGTCGTTCCACTGCATGGGCGTGCGGGCATTGTCGCGGCTCTTGAACAGCAGGTAGGGGAAGAACTCGTCGTGCGTGAGCGGCCCGTCCGTCACCCAGCGGCGATACCCGTTCAGGCTGTCAATATCCCGGAACTCGTCCAGCGACTGGAACGGACAGTTCGTCATGCCCAGCTCTTCGCCCTGATAAATGTAGGGTGTGCCCTCCATCATGTGCAGGCAGGTTGCCAGCATTTTCGCGCTGCGGACGCGCCACTGCGGGCGGTCATCGCCGAATGCGGACACGGTGCGCGGCTGGTCGTGGTTGCCGAGGAAAAGACTGTTCCACGCCTTACCGTGCAGCTCCGTCTGCCATTTGCTCAGCACCTTTTTTAGGAACAGCATCGGAATCTGTTCCGTGCGCCACGCCCCGTACTTTCCAGCGACGTCCACATGCTCGAACTGGAATACCATGCTCAGCTCATGCGAATCCTCTCCGGCGTACTTCTGTGCTTCCTCGATGGTCACGCCCGCCGTTTCGCCCACGGTCATCAGGTCATAGCGGGACAGCACCCGCGCGTTCATTTCCTTCAAATACGCATGTACATGCGGGCCGTTGATGCAGTACGGGCCGTAATTGCCATACTGCTGACCGGGAGACACAGGCCCGTCCGGCATGTCGTCCGTCTTGGAAATTGCGCTGATTTGATCCATGCGGAAGCCGTCCACGCCCTTGTCGCACCACCATGTCATCATGCGGTACACGTTGTCGCGCAGTTTCGGATTCTTCCAGTTCAAATCGGGCTGCTGCGGCGCGAACAGGTGCAGATAGTACATGTTTGTTTCCGGGTCAAGCTGCCACGCCGATCCGCCGAAGCACGAACCCCAATTGTTCGGCGCACTGCCGTCCTCTTTCGGTTCGCGCCAGATGTAGTAGTCGCGATAAGGGTTATCCTTGCTCTTCCGACTCTCCACGAACCACGGATGCTGGTCGGACGAGTGGTTGACAACCAAGTCCATCACGATGCGAATGCCACGCCGATGCGCCTGCTTAAGCAGCTCATCGAAATCCGCCATCGTGCCGAATTCCGGCTGAATCGCCTGATAATCGCTGATGTCATAGCCGTTATCGACGTTCGGGGACTGGTACACAGGCGACAGCCAAATCACATCAATGCCCAGCTCCTGCAAGTAGTCCAGCCGCGACGTCACGCCCTGCAAATCGCCGATGCCGTCGCCGTTTGCATCCATGAAGCTGCGCGGATAGACTTGATAGACGACGGCTTCCTTCCACCATGCGTCCTTCATGACTGATTCTCCTTTTTCATTGCTGATAGACCCGCCGGGATAGTGACCGAAGCCGTTCGCCGCGCTGCTGGTCGGTATAATACTATTTCCGAATTCACCTGCACCATCTGCTCGCGCCTTTTCCATTCTGGCGTCCGGTCGTTCCACTTAGCGTAGCGCTGCTACGCTGCGTTTCACTCCCGTTAGCCAGAATGAAAAATTCGCTTCGCATTTTGGCGCATTCTCATTTGGAAATAGTATAAATCAGCAGCACGTTGGGGCGGCGAAAGGGATTCATAGGTTCTTCCTCCGCGGTATCAGAATTTCTCAAATGCCACGCCGTCGTCGGGATTCAGGACGCTGTTGTCCTTGATGTACTGCACAATCTCGTCCACATACCCGAACGCCAGCCCGACGCAGGTATCCGCCGAGCCGTAATAGATGGCAATACGCCCGGTGTCCGCATCCTGAACCGTCGCGCAGGGGAAGACGACATTCGGCACGAAGCCGCTGACTTCATAGGGCATTTCCGGCGTCAGCAGATAATTCTCGCACCGGTACAGCACCTTTGACGGCTCGTCCCGGTCAAGAATCGCGCCGCCCATGGAGTACACAAAACCGTTGCAGGTGCTGGCGACGCCGTGGAAGAACATCAGCCAGCCCTCGGTCGTCTCAATCGGACACGCGCCCGCGCCGATTTTCACCGCTTCCCACCACATCGGGCCGCGGCTCATCACATGCCGGTGGCGTCCCCAGTAAATCAGGTCGGGGCTTTCGGAGAGGAAGATGTCCCCGAACGGCGTATGCGCGGAGTCCGACGGGCGCGACAGCATCTTGTACATGCCGCCGATTTTCCGCGGGAGGAGCACGGCATTGCGGTTATAGGGGATAAACGGGTTCTCCATGCGCGTGAAATGCTTAAAGTCCTTCGTCTTCGCCATGCCGATAGCCGCGCCGTGGAAGTCCGTACACCAGATGATATAGTAAGTATCCTCCACCTTCACCAGACGCGGGTCATAGGCGTAGTTAGGCATCCACGGCTCGCCGTTTTCGTCCACGAACTGCACGCGCTCGCGGTCTACATTCCAGTGAATGCCGTCCTTGGAGCGTCCCAGATACACATGCGGCACGCCATTGACCTGCTCGCCGCGCAGCACGGCGATATACCCATCCTGCCACGGCACGACCGCGCTGTTGAAAATGCGCCCGATTTTCGGCGTGGGATTGCGCCCCATGACGGGGTTTTCGGTGTAGCGCCACAGCACCGCACCTTCTTCAAGGTCAGCCGGGCGCTCCTGCCACGGGATATTCGGCAGGGATTGTCCATTAATTATCTTAATTTCGCTCATAAGGATCGTCCTTCCTGCTTAATTTCGCGTTTTTTACAAATTTTCGCCGTTCGTTGCCATAACCTGCTGATACCAGTATGCGCTGTCCTTCAAAATGCGCTCCTGCGTCTGATAATTCACATAAACCAGACCGAAGCGCTCCTGATACCCATGCGCCCACTCGAAATTATCGAAGAAGCTCCAATAGAAGTAGCCCAGCACCGGCACACCGTCCGCTACCGCCTGACCCAGCGCACGCAGATAGCGGTGCATGTAGTCCTGCCGATTCGGGTCATGCACTTTGCCGTCCAGACTGACTGCATCGTGGGCATCCATGCCGTTTTCGGTAATCAGAATCGGCGTATGATAGCGCTCATAGAGGAAGCGCGGCCCCCAGTACAGCCCGTCTTCATTGATGGGCCATTCCAAGGCGTTATGCGGATGACCCGCCGGGTAGCGCACATGCTCCGGCTTGCCGTCCGCTCCCCTGCGCCACCACTGCCCTTGATAGATGTTCTGCCCGTAGAAGTCCAGCGGCTGCTGGATGGTCTTCAAGTCCTCCTGCCAGCCGTCGGGAAGGTACTGCTCGTAGCCGATCAGCCCATCCGCCGGGTACTGCCCCAGCATCACCGGGTCAGAGAACCACGCAATATTCCACGCAGGCCCGACTTTCTCGTCAATATGGACGGTAAAATACTCCTTGCGGGCGGCGGCGATGTCCTCTGGCGAATTCGTATACGGCACGCACGGGTCGCCGCAGGGGGCATAGCCGACGCGAACGCCGGGAACGTGCGCCCGAAGCACCTGAACCGCACGGCCGTGCGCCAGCATCAGGTGATGCGCCGCGCGAACGATGTCCGCCGCGCAGCATTTCAGCCCCGGCGCGTGGACGCCCAGCGCGTACCCTGAACCAATGATGCACTGCGGCTCATTGATGGTGATGAAATCCTTCACGCGGTCGCCCAGCGCATCCGCGACGATGGTCGTATAGTTTGCGAACCATTCCGGCATATCAGGACTCAGCCATCCGCCGCGCAGGTGCAGTGCATAGGGTAAATCCCAGTGATAGAGCGTGCAGAAGGGGCGGATGCCGTTTTCCAGCAGGCAGTCCACCCGCTCGGAATAGAACGCAAGTCCCTTTTCGTTGACCGCGCCCGTGCCGTCAGGGAGGATTCTCCCCCACGAAATGGAGAAGCGGTAGTTGCGAATCCCCATCTTTGCCATCAGGCGGATGTCCTCGCGGAAGCGATGGTAGTGGTCAATCGCCACATCGCCGTTCGAGCGGTCTTTTACCGTGCCCGGCGCGCGCGTGAACACGTCCCAGATGGATTTGCCCTTGCCGTCTTCATTCGCTGCGCCCTCAATCTGATAGGAGGACGTTGCTGTTCCCCACAGGAAGTCTTTCGGAAACTGCATACTTTTGCCCTTTCTCCCTTACGGGATGTAATTCTTCCAGATATTCGCCGCGCGCGCCGGGTCGGACACAAACAGGAACCGATCCGGGTCTTCCTCGAACTGGCGGTAAATCGACTTGCCCTTTTCCAGCCCCAAATCGCTGTAATCGCGCGGGGGCTTGATGGTCAACTGACTGGTATGATAAGCGGGATTGGGTGTCCAGCGAAGTTTGCCCTTCGCCGTCAGCAGCGGAAACCACGCAATGCCCCCATGACGGCGGACGTCGGCGTACTCAAAGCCATAATCGCGGTCGCACCATGCGCCGAAAGTCAGCGGCTGCTTGGGGTCAGCGCTGATGGTGGCATGAACCCACCCCGGCGGCACAATCACCACATCGCCCGCGCCTGCCTCAACCGCGAAGCACCGTCCGGGGTCATCCTGCCCCGATTCCTGCATATAAATCACAGCTTTGCCCGTCCAAATCTCATAGACCTCAGGCGTAGACCACCCGCAATGTGCGGAAACCTTATGGATATGCCCCTGACTGCGGATGGGTTCATCGCCCAACTGCCCGGCGGCATACGTCACGACGCCATAGAGGAGCATCCGCTGCTGCATGGCGGGCAAGTCCGTCTTGCGCCCGACGTCCATCATGATGGCATAGACGTTTTCCGGCCCATCGCAATTCGGGTCGCGAAGGCTCTTGCGGACGCTGTCGAGCTTGCGGAACTCCGTGCCTTTATCGAAGCAGTCCGCCCCCAGCCGGAAGCCCTCATCCACCGACAGCGGCGTAATATCGAATCCGGGGTCAAAATCAAATTTCATGGTGTTTTTCCTCTTCTCAAAATACCGTTCAGATTAAACAAAATGGTTGCTGCATGAAAAGTCAAGTAATAAAAGGGCTTTTTCAGCCGCGGAAAAAATCAAGAAACATGGGAGCGACCGCGCCGAAGGTTTCCAAAGGACGATCGCAGACTTCGTCTGTTTCCATTGCCCTTTGGTCGCCTCCGCAGAGGCGAAACCCCTGCGTTCGGGAAAAAGCAGCTATGGTCGCAAGACCAGCAGTTCGGTCGCGCCCATCTGGCGCGACACAGCATAGATGCTGGAAAAGCAGCTTGGGGGGCGCGTCTGAGGACGCGCAAAGTTACTGGCAGGGACGCTTCGCTGCCTGCGCCTTTGTTGACTGTTCCCTTTGAGTAGGTTTGACGAGGAACAGTTGGGGCGTTGCCCCAAACCCTACCAGAGGCGCTGCCTCTGGACTCCGCAAGGGGGAATTTCCCCCTTGACCCCTTTCGCGCGATTGAGTTGACTTCACTACCATAATTCTTCCGCGTGTTTAGCCTTTTGGCGCTTCGCCTAAACCCCTTTTCTATACTCGCACAAACGCCTTTACCGTCGCCAGACGCTTCCCAACGCTCTTCCCATGCGGTGCAACCGTATACCTTCCCACCGCCGCCGGAACAATAAACGTCTCCGCATAGTGCACCACAAACGGCGCAAATTTCCCTTCCGGACTCTCTACCACCGCTTCTTCACCTTCCACCAGATTCAGCACATTCACGCTTCCGCCCGTCTCATGTTCCACCTTCCGGTCAAACCAGTGCCGCCGCGTCTCAATGAACTCCCACTCGTGCAGCCCGGTGCGTTCCTCGCGGATGCCCTCTCCCTCGTGAATCACCTCCACGCGGTTGACAAGATTTTTCTGCACCCAGTCTGTATCGCGGTCGAACTGAATGTTCTTCATGCCATGCGCAAGGTGAATCGGGCGCGGGCGTCCATCCAGCCCAAGGCGCCCCCAATCCCAGAGCTTGAAGGTGAAGATATAGGGCGTCGCGCTGATTTCCAGCACCATGCAGTCCTTGCCGGAACAGTGTATTGTTCCGGCGGGAATCAGGAAGTGGTCGTGCTTTTTCGCCGGAATAATGTTGACGAAGCGTTCCGCGTCGAACTGCCCGGTCTGCTGACTGTCTTCCAGCGCTTTCTGGAATTCTTCCGGCTGAATGCCCGTCTTGCAGCCCAGATAGACATGCGTGTCGGCGTTTTCCGCCGCGTCGAGGATGTAGTAGCTTTCGTCCTGCGTGTAGTGCATCCCGAACGTGTCCTGAATGTACTCGGTCAGCGGATGCACCTGCAAGCTCAGGTTTCCGCCGCCGATGGTGTCCAGAAAGTCAAAGCGAATCGGGAATTCCGTGCCGAAGCGCGCGTGAACCTTGTCACCCAAGAGCGCTTTCGCTTCCTCATGCACCAGATTGATGGCGGGTGTCTCCACAACGATGCCGTCTACATCCAGCAGGAGGCTGTTTTCCTCCGGCACACCATCGAAGCTCCATGCGTAATTGGGCTTTTCCGGGTCAAGCCCGCAGACGGACTTCATCCACTGCCCGCCCCAGACGCCGGGGTCGAAATACGGCGCAACGCGGAAGGGCTGCGTGACCGCCTGTTTGAGCGCATCGCGGTAGCAGTCACCGGTCATCATGCGGGGCGTCTCGGCGTCGTTGGTGTCCAGCAGGTAGTCAATATGCGAATGCAGCGTCCGCTTATGGCGGTCGAGGACGCGCCATTCGATGAAGTAGCCGCGCTTATATTTGCGCAGCGGGTCTTCGCCGTAGTTGTCATTGAGCCAGTTTGCCAGTTTGCCGGAGCGGAAGCGGAGCTGGATTTCCCAGCGCGCCATGTCCGCATACATCAGTACATCGGGATGCTCGCACAGCAGCGCCGCGCCGACGCCGAACACCAGCCGGACACCGTGCACCAATGCGATTTCCTGCCGAAGCACCGCTATCCGTTCCATGTCGAAGAACTGCTCGATGCGGTAGTGCGCCATGATGCCGAACACACGGTCATCGGTCAGGTGGTCTTTCAGCATGGCATTGACCTGCTCTTTGGGGAGCGTCGCCTGTGCTGTGCAGAAGACGCGCGACGGGTTCAGCTGCTCTGTCAGCGCGCTCAGCACATCCGATTCCCACACGCCGTGATAGCAGTCCACGCAAACGACGGCGTCAGGCTTGCCCACAATGGCTTTGCGCAGCTGTGCGCCGATAGCTTCCCAGCCCTGCCATGCGCTGACGCCCTTTGTCCGCACATGGAGGACAGGACGCTTGTCGTAATTGCTTTTTCTCATGCCTGCCCCTCCTGAACCAGCGTCGGGACGCCGCCGACGTTCATCAGCCGCGCGGTGAAGCCATGTTCAGCGATGGACGCATAGTCATGTCCCGCGTCGGACGGCCAGCACGCGCCGACGCGCAGGGGCGTATCGCCCGTATTGGCGAGGCGGTGCGCGATGTAGCCGGGGATATAGTGGAGGCTGCCGGGCTGCATCGGCTCGAACCAGCACTTGCCGCTTTCATCCATGAGGATGAGCGCGCCCGTGCCCTGAATGCACCAGTAATATTCGCCGCATTCCCGCCGCGCGTGATAATGTCCCTTGGTCATGAAGTATTCGCCGCCGACCTGACCGGGCATGACGTTGCTCGTGCCGAAGAACAGACCGCCGGGCGTGCCGTCTTTGACCGCCATATGGCTCTGAACTTCATAGACGATGGTTGCAGGGCTCATTTGGGCGCGGGCGGCTTCGCCCTGAAATACGTTTTTGAGGTCGCCGAGTGTCCGTTTGGATTCGCTGATATTGTCACCGCGCAGGTAGCCGCTGAGCAGGTCAACCATCGTTCCGTTCATGGTGAGTTTTTTCTCCTTTGTTTGTACTGTTTCTGCATAGTATTGCGCTTTTGGAGCAGAGGATTTCGCCTCTGCGGAGGCGACAAGGGAGCAATAAAAAACAAACGAAGTTTGCAATCACCCCCTTGACCCCTTCGGGTCGCCACTACTGGAGTTGTTTTTTTCCCGAACAAAATAACTGTTTGGTGCCTTAAATCGTCACCGGCGCATCCAGCCCAATGCCGTCCACGGTCAAAATCGGGCGCTCGGTCGTGTGCGCGGTGAAGTCGTCGAAGCCGATGCGGAAGCGGTGAGACCACTGTACCCGCGTCTGCCAGCGCTCGCCGGGGAGGAGCGTGCGGAAGTTGTCGTCGCGCACCAGATTCCATTCGTCCGACGCATCCGTGATGTCCGCAAACAGCACGGCCGTGTCGCCCGTGTTGCGCACCTCAATGACGGCGCTGTCCGGGGACGTTTCCAGCGCCCGCGCGGTCAGGTGTCCGCCATGCAGGGATGCCGCCGCGCGGTAGGGGCGATTGTTCTCGCAGGAGAAGTAGTATTCATTGGCGGCGGTTCTTTCGCCCAACCGCACTGTCAGGCGCACCAGCACCAGTCCATCCGCCGTCTGCGGCATGACGAACGCGACGTCGCCCACGCGGTTGACCGCAGCAGCCGCCAAGTGCGCTGTGCGGGTTTCTTCGGCATAGGTCGCGCCGCCCAGACCACGCACAGACCACGCGACTTCTGCGTTGCCCGCAATGCCGCTGTCCGTCAGCACTGTCAGGGGAAGTTCCACCGCCGTTCCTGCTGTGTAGTCCAAGCGGCGGTAATCCAGCGTTGGATGCAGGGGCGCAAAGGCGTCCTTCGTCCAGTAATACGCCTGTTTCTCATGCCCGTAATAATCGACAATGGACGTGCAGGAGAGATTCGGCCACGGCTCGCTGAGCTGCCAGATGATGCTGCCGCTGTTATGCCACTTGCGGCGCTGGTTGCTCTCCAGAATGAAGCGCAGCCCTTCCGCCTGCATCCACTGGCTGAGGCGGATATAGCGCCGGATGTCCTCCACATGCCCGAACATGGTTTCCTCGCGGTCGTAGGTGCACCACCAGTCGCCGTGGAAGCGCCAGAGGTCGTTGTCCTTCATGCGCTCCGGCTTCGTCGGGCATTTTGACAGCGTCCGCGCAACGGCTTGCATACTGCTCATGCCGTCGCAGCCGAATTCACTGTGCAGCAGACTGTCCGTATCCCCGAAATAGCTGTACTGCCGCCCGTTGCCCTGATACTGCCACCAGCCGTGCACATCATGGCTTCTGCCCGGTGTGCGAGAAATGTGCGCTTCCGGGCCGGAGGGCGACGTCGGCACGAACATCCGCGCCGGGTCAAGCGTCCTAACCAAGTCTGCCAACATCGCGATGTTCTTGTTTTCCAGCGTCACGGGCTTGCGGTTCTCGTCCATCAGCTCGTTGCCGCCGCTCCAAATGACCAGCGATGTGTGATTGCGCTTGACTTTCAGCGCGTGAACCGCTGATTGCCGCAGGAGTGTGAGAAAATGCGGCAGTTCCGACGGAATGTTGTCCACGCCGGAGGAGGACTGAATGAATTCCTGCCAGACCAGCAGACCCAGCTCATCGCAGAGGCGGTAGAACGTTTCCGTCTCAATCACGCCCCCGCCCCAGACGCGCACGATGTTCACATTCAGCCGCTTCGCTTGATGCAGTTGATATGACACCTGTTCCGCCGGAATATCGCCGTAGATATGATCCATCGGCGTGATATTGACGCCCTTCATATAGACGCGCTCGCCGTTCATGATAATGGTATAGGGGAGCGCACCCGCCGGGGCGTCCTCATTCTGAATCATCTCGAAGTGGCGGATGCCTTGGCGCATTGTCCGCTCGTCCAGCACGGTTTCGCCGTTTCGGAGCGTCAGCGTCACGTCATAGAGCGGCTGTTCGCCCAGCCCGTTGGGATACCACAGTTCCGGCGACGGGATGGTCAGCGTTCCAGCGAATACGCCGTCCTGCACAGGCAGTGTCGCAGCGGCTTTCTCTGTGCCGTCCTTTGCGCAGCGTACCGCCACCGTCAACGGCAGATTGCCATCCGCATGGGTTGTGCCGGAAATATGCAGCAGCCCCATGCCGTCCGCTGCGTCCGAATGCACATAAAGGTCGTCCAGCGCGGCTTCGTCCTCCAAAATCAGCGACACATCCTGCCAGATGCCCAGATTGACCAGCCGGGTGCTGAAATCCCACTTATACCCGAAGCGGCTCTTCTGCGTCGAAGTCTGGCTTGTGCGCCCAATCTGCCCCATTTCGTCCGGCGCATGGAGAATCAGCACATCCAGCACGAAATGCTCCGCCGTCTGCAGAAGGTCGGTCACGTCAAAGGCGAAATCCTCATACATGCCCTCGTGTTTGCCCAGCAGATGCCCGTTCAGGTAGACCATGCAGGCATAATCGACACCCTCGAAGTGCAGGAGGGTCTTGCGGTGTGCGGGGATGTCCCGGCGGTCGAACTCGCGGCGGTAAATCCACCAGCGGTTTTCTATCCACTCGCACTTCAAGCTGTTCATGTCCACATAAGGGTGGTCGATATAGCCTGCCTGATACAGCGCGCGCGCCACGCCGCCGGGAACCTGCGCGTCCATCCAGCCGGTTACGCCTTCCAGCGGCTTGCCGGTTTCCATGCTCTTATCGCGCAGCGGCACATAGGATGCTGTGCCTTTGAGCTGCCAAGTGCCGTTTAGGGAAATCTGCTCACGCATGTGTTCGTTCTCCTTTTTCCCGTCTTACCTGATTATCCAGAATTGATACACAGGGATTTCGCCTCTGCGGAGGCGCCGCCACTTTTAGGGTTTCCCCCCATCGGTTAACGCCAGAAATATCTGCTCATACTATTTCCAAATTCACCTGCGCCATCTGCTCGCGCCTTTTCCGCGCTTGCGTCCGCTCATTCCACTTAGCGTAGCGCTGCTACGCTGCGTTTCATTCGCGTTAGCCAGCGCGAAAAATTCGCTTCGCATCTTGGCGCATTCTCATTTGGAAATAGTATCATACCGCAGCTCGACTTATTTGGAAGTGATATTTCATTCCCACCGCATCGTGCGCCCAAGCGCGGTCTTTTCCGCTTCCGGCGGCAGGGGCGCTTTGTGAATCATCGTCGTCAGACGCTGATGCCACGCAACATCCCGCCACATGCCGCAGAACTGCGGCGCGGCGAAGTTGCTCGTCGCCATCAGCGCCCACTGCCCTGTCTGACACGCCGTCTCTACGCCCAGCGCGCACAGGTCTTTCACCCAGTTCCACGGGAGCATCGGGAAATCCTTGTAGTCCGTGATGCCCCAGCACTCGGTTGTCGCCAGCGGAAGCCCTGCGGCTTTCGCGTCCGCCGCAAGCGTCTGAATGCCGTCCACAAGCAGCTGCTTCCAATAACCTTCCTTGTTGTGGTACACATCCAGCGCGTGGTCAGCCAGCAGGTGATACGCTTCCTCGGTGAATCGCCCGTCCTTCGCCTGACCGACCTCGTGATAGAACTGCTGCTTGTTCAGCTTCGTCATCCAGATATGGTGCTCCGCCAAATCGAAGAAGGAGAGGTCGCGTTTGCGGTAGAAGTGCGTATTCTCGCCGTCGAAGGAGAAGCAGTACGGCAAATCAGGGTATTCTTGGCGGACGAGCGCAATCGCCGTGCGCATATAGTCCATCGCGGCGTTGGTATGCCAGCAGCTCCACGTCATCCACGGCGGGTCATTGCGGAAGTACGGTGACCAGAAGTCGCCGGGGAACTCATTGCAGAGGTCAACATAGAGGATGGTGTCCATCAGCCCGGCGTTCGCAATCAGGCGAAGGGTATCAATCCAGCATTTTGCCATCGCCTGCGGGGTGCTGAGCGCCATGCGGACGTTATCGGCGTCTTCGCGGAACCAGCTGCTGAGGGCGACCTTGATGCGGCGCGCGCGGCAGGCTTTCAGGAAGTCGATGAGTGCAGGAAAGAGCCGAACGCGGACTTTATAGGGGCTGCCCCAGTCATTGGAATACCAGACAGGCAGGAGCAGCCATTCTTTTTCAGGGGCTTGGGACAGCAGGTGGGGAAATGCGTCGATGCGGACGGCATCATAGCCGCGTTCCTTGACACCGTCGAGGGCAGCGTTCCAGTCCTCGAAGCCTGCGCCGTCCCAGCGGCGTTCAATCCATGAAAAATCCCACATGGTGATGGCGAGGGGGTGAATCATGTGTTTTGCCTCCTGTTGATGGGGTTGGGAATGCCTCGGTGCAGCGTCGGAAGGGGCGTTCGGTGCTGGACGGAAGCATTCGGGGGAAGTGTGCGGTATTTGCGGGAAATAAGCAGCTGGTTTTTGTTGTGCCTTTTAGGGACAACCCTGATGAACGAGCACATGACCGGCGAATTTCCGGTGCTGAAACCCGGAGCGAATGCTGTCAGCTGGACTGGGACGGTGTCGAAGGTTGTGGCGAAGCCGAATTGGCGGTATTTATAAATAATAGATGTCAATTTTGGCAAAATGCTTGACATTTTTCTGGAGGGGGGTATAATGTACTCGACTCTTATTGATTGGAGGGCTTTCCCATGAAGAAATTCGTTGCGCTCTTGCTGGTAGCAGTGTTGTCTTGTGCTTTCGTATTGACTGCTGCTGCCTCTGATTACTCTTTCCTTGATGGCATGACGTTAGAGGAAATGATAGCGCTACAAAGTGAGCTTGAAACAAGGATTTCAGATGCTAAAAATGCTGCCGGTGCCTCTGATCCAACCAACACTGGCATATGGGAAGTTCGCTATTATGTAGATGAGTTCAATAATCCAACTACTGAAGGGTATATCACCACAAAGGATTATGTAGTAGGTACTTTTAGCAACTCAGCTACGACCAATTCAGAACTCTATGTAATTTGGTTGATAGATAAATCAGATGTTGCTATTAAGCTTGTTGAATACGGTCGGAGTGTTGTAAAGAGTTCATATAGCAGTACGAACTATAACATTGTGATGCTTGACCCAGATGGAAACCGAGTATACATGACTGGTACAATGTGGAAAGGTGGAGACCGCATTTATATTGACAGCGAGTACGAGTCAACAGTCATCGAGGCACTTAAGAGAAACGGTTCTGTGTCTTTTAGAATTGATGAAGGCGGTAAGTACGGAAATTCAAGCTACCTGTTCAAGATGGAAGATACATCGTTCTTTGATAATGCATATTCAATGTTGAAGTAAGAACAATAAAGTCAATTTAAGCGCCCATTATCATGGGTGCTTTTTTCATGTCCACCAGGAGGTGATCATCCATGATCTGTGTCTATCCAGCCGACTGCACCGATTTTTCCGCCAACGGTCTCGGTGTACTTTCTCCCCAGACCGCCACCGTGACGGAAACCCTGAACGGTGAATATGAGCTCCAGCTGGTACACCCCATTGATGAAACGGGGAAATGGCAGCGGCTGGTGGAGGGCTGCATCCTCCGCGCTCCGGTGCCTGCCGCCATGACGCCCCGCGTTAACTTCTCCGCACCCGGGGATGACAGCGGCGCAGAGGTGTACCGCATCCATACCGACTTCTCCGGCGCGGAGACCCGAGCCGGTACCTTAGATTTGGCGTACATTGCGAAGGATTCTTGCGCCGAAATCGAAAAGCAGGGAGCTTCCATTCTCAGAAAGCTCCCTGCTGCCTGAAAATGCAGACGGGTGATTGCGGGTCAAGCACTGACCCGTGGATGGATTACTTCAGGAATTCTTCCGTCAGTTCCGCAGCCAGCTTGTCGCCTTCTTCGCGATGTTCATTCACGAAGTCGTTCCAAACCGTTTCCGGATCGTCGGAGATGACCGCCTGAATGATGATGTCGCGGATGTTGTTGATGACGGCAGAACGGAAGGAGTAATATGTCTGTCCTCCGGATGCGCGAATCAGGCTGTTGATGACGCCCTCGCCTGCGAAAATCGTCGTCATCAAGCCACCGACGATAACCCAGCTTAGGAAGTTCGGGAAGGTGTAAATCACCTGCAAGGTATTCTTGTAGTGCCGACTCCGCAGTTCGTTGAGCAGCAGCGCCAGAATGATCGGGCCGGGGAAGCCGGTAATGATGTACGCCAGTCCCATGCGGATGGTGTTGAAGAACGCCGCGTTGAACTTCTTGTCCTTGAACATCATCGCGAAGTTATTATACCACGGATTCGCCCACGGACTGCCCAGAATGCCCTTGCTGATCTTGTAGTCCTTGAAGGCGACCACCAGACCATACATCGGGCCGTAGCAGAACAGCAGGACGAACGCAATGCCCGGCAGCAGGAAAAGATACACCCAGCGGTTTTTCCAGATCCGCTTGCCCAAGGACTGCCGACGCCCTGATTCAATCATCGCATGTTCTTTCGCCATGCCATCAGCCACCCGCTTTCTCGTTTTTGTTCATGGCTTTATTTTATCGCTTTTTGGCCGAAAAGGAATGCATTGTTTTCGGTTTGCACCCTCAATATTTTCGGTTTGGCTGTATTTAGACCAGATTCTCCATCTTTGGCAGTGGACAAGCGAAATCATCCCTGCTATAATAAGAACACCTTCCTGCTAAATAGGATTGCTTTCATAAGTTTCTGGTCGTACTCCCGATGAAGCCGTTCGGGAGGAAGGAGGACGAAATTTGTACCGCATTCTGATTGTTGATGACGAGCCGATGGCGCTGTATTCCACCGCGCACACCTTCCCGTGGGCGGACTGGGGCTTTGATCCGCCCGTGCTGATGACGGAAGCGCCCGCTGCGCTGGACAAGCTGCGCACGGAACGCTTCGACGCCGCGATTGTGGACATTCGGATGCCGCAGATGACGGGCATTGACCTGATTCGCCTGTCCGGGGAAGCGGGCTTGCAGACGGTGTTCATCGTCCTGAGCGGGTATTCCGATTTCAGCTATGTGCAGACAGCGCTGCGGCTGTCTACATTCGACTACTGCCTGAAACCGATTTTGCCCGATGCGGCGCAGGCTGCACTGGAACGCTTGTCGGGCCGCATCCACGACATTCGTGTGGGGAGCGACCCGGCGTTTCTGGCGACGCTGAGCAGTACAGCGCCGCTCAAACCGCTTTTTACGCAGCGCGGACTGCCCGTGCCGGAAGGGATGTTGTCCATGGTGCTGTTGTCCGCGGAGAAGCCAGAGACGCTTCCGCCGCTGCTGAACGGGTTTCAGGCGTCTCTGTCCTTCTGGGTGGACGCGAACGAAGTCCTGCTGTTCACGCCGATGCCGGAGCAGGCGCTGCTGTCCGCCCTGCCGAAGTCGCCCGACGTGCGTGTGTGCTACACTGTGCCTGTATTGCAGGACATCCTCAATCCCGTTCGGCAATTGCAGCTGCTTCGGCAGACGATGGCGGAGGTGCAGCCTGGTCAGGCGCCGGTATCCATCTACGTCAACGACTGCAGTCCGACGTTTTTCGACATGCTGAACTACGTCGATGAGCATTTGAGCGACGACTTGTCCCTCCAAAGGCTTTCGGCGCAGTTCCACCTGAACTACACCTATTGTAGTGAGTTGTTTCGCGCCATCACGGGCGCGACGTTCACTAAGTACCTATCCAGCCACCGCATGGAGCGTGCGCGGACGCTGATTATCACGACACCCATGAGCATCTCCGAAATCGCGCGGCAGACAGGGTACAGCAACTACAATCACTTTTCCGCCACCTTCAAAACATATTTCGGGCAGACGCCGGGCGCGTACCGCACAGCGCATCAGGAAGGGAGTGTGCGCTGACATATGCGCAAGCATTTCAGTTCTCTGCGCAGCCAGATGACGCTGCTGACGACCGGCACGGTGCTGGCGGTGGTGATTCTGGCGACGGTGTTTTACAGCAGCGCCCAGCGGATGTCTGAGAAGAAAGCAGCGACGTTCGTGCATTCGATGCTCGTGCAGCTGGGCGACAGCCTTGACCGCATCGGCAACGAAATGTCCTACTTGGGCAACGCCCTCCATTCCAACGAGGTCTTGCAGCAGTATTATCACGCGCCGACAGCGATACAACGAATGCAGTACGGCAAAAGTTTCATTGATTTTACTTCCAGCCTGCTCAACCACAGCACCACGGTCAGCCACATCGTCATCGTCAACAACGACCAGAGTATCCTCAGCCCGACGGAGCGGAACATCATTGCGCTGGACACGCTGGATTCCAAGTATCACCTGTTTGAGAGCGACAATCTGTCTTCCGGTTTTTACGGGCCAGCATTCGATACCTTCACGAACATCAACTTTTTTGCATACGTTCAGCCGGTCTACAATACCCGGCAGGGTGCGCGGTTCCGGCAAAAGTTAGGCACCTGTGTCATCTTCGCCCGCCTTGACCTGCTGCAATCCACGCTGCGCAGCGCCCTGCCGACGCCTGGTGCAGCGCTGATGCTCATCGAGCAGGACGAGCAGATTATCCTCTGCTGCGACGCAGACGGGAACACGCTGTCCCTGCTGCCCGAATCGTTCTGCAGCGACATGGCGGACGGCTTGCAGCACAGTCTGACGCTCAACAAGACGACATACCTGACGGATTCGCTGCTGCTCTCATCAATGGGCTGGCGGCTGGTCAGCCTCGTGCCGGAGGACGAAATCGCGGCAGACCTGATGCCGCTGCTCTGGCTTGGGATGCTGATATGCGTCGTGTTCGCCATCTGCATCGGTGTGTGGAACCTGCACATCCAGCGCAGCATCATGGCGCCGGTGAAACAGCTGACCGCCTTCATCGAAAATGACTTGGATGACAAGCTGCAAAACCGCATCCACATCAGCACCAGCAGCGAAATGGAACTGTTCTGTCAGGAAATCAACACGCTGCTGGACAAGGTGTCTGAAATGACGGCGGAGCGGCTGCAAGATCAGACGCGGCTCTATGAGCTGAATCTGGCGAAGAAGCGTGCGGAGCTGTCCGCCCTGCAAAGCCAGATTAACCCGCATTTCCTCTACAACACGCTGGACTGCATCCGCGGGTATGGGTACATGCTGAACAGCAGCGAAATCGTGTCGATTACAAACGCCCTATCCTCCATCATGCGCTACTGCATCAAGGGCGCGGACATCGTCGCGCTGCGCAGGGAAATGACCATTGTCAACTACTATCTGGACATCATCCGTATCCGCTTCCCGAACCGCTTCAACTACGTTTTCGACGTAGATCCGGCGCTCGAAGACCTCGCGATTCCGCGTTTCATCATCCAGCCCGTGGTGGAAAACGCGATTTATCACGGGCTGGAATCGCGCTTGGAGAAAGGGACGCTGACGATTTCCTGCCACACGACGGAGACGGGAGGCTGCGCGCTGTGCGTAACGGACGATGGCGTGGGGATTCCCCCGGAGCGGCTGGCGGAAATTCACCGGAAGCTGTCCGACAAGAGCATGCAGAACGTGCTGAACGTTCCGGCGGGGAACAGTCTGGCGCTGGTGAACATCCATAACCGCCTGCGCAATCTCTACGGCGCAAATTACGGGCTGGACATCGTCTGTCCCCCGGAGGGCGGAACGCGCGTCACGCTGCACCTGCCGATGGTGCTGGCGCAGACAGAAACAGAACAGGGAGGTCACATCTCATGAATCTGATGAACATCGAACAGAATGCCGAAAACCTGCGGCTGCTGGGGCTGATTGTTGCCCAGCGCGGCGAAACGCTCTATCAGCACAACTGGGACAGCCCGTGCCGCCGCCTGCTGTTCTCTGCCAGCAAGAGCTTCACCGGGGCGGCAGTTGGTTTCGCGGTTCAGGAGGGGTTATTGCGCCTTGACGACCGCCTGATTGAACTGTTCCCGGACGAAGCGCCGGAAAATCCCTCGGAGAACCTTTGCCGCGCCACGATTCGTGATGCGCTGACGATGTGCATCGGGCAGTCGCGCGGGTACTTGATGGGCGCACAGCGCGTCGGCATGGCGGAAGAAGACTGGGCGAAAGCAGTGCTGGCGCTGCCGTTTGACGAAGCGCCGGGGACGCACTTTGTGTACAGCAACGCCGGGCCGTATCTGGCGGGGCTGGCGGTGCAGAAGCGCGCCGGGTGCGACCTCATGGATTACCTGATGCCGCGGCTGTTTGCGCCGCTGGGGATTCAGCGCACGGTCTGGGAGGTTGACCCGCTGGGGCGGACGTTCGGCGCAGCGGGGCTGCTGCTGGCGCTGCCAGAGCTGCACAAGCTGGGACTGCTCTATCAGCAGGGCGGGCAATGGCAGGGAAAACAGCTGCTTGACCCCAATTGGGTGCGCGAAAGCGGCAGCAAGCAGGTCGAAAACGAGGAAGACGGCTACGGATACCTGTTCTGGCGCGGAAAGTACGATTCGTACCGCGCGGACGGGCTGTATGGGCAGTACAGCGTCATTCTGCCGGCGCAGGAGGCAGTCATCACCTGCACGGCGGAAAGCCGGAATCAGAAGCAGCTGCTGGAAACGCTCTTGGATGCCATCGTACCACAATTATAACGGGGAGGACACCCGCATGTACACGCCCGATTTGCTCACCATGACCGACGGCACGCCCGTCACGTCATCCGCGCAGTGGGAGGCGCGCCGGGGGGAACTGCTGAACATCCTCGCGCGGGAGCAGTACGGCGCGTTTCTGCCGCCGTCCACCGCATCCGCGCGGGTAATGGCGCCGCCAATGCCCGCCTGCGCCGGACACGCCATGCAGGAGACGCTCGAAGTCCGCTTTGATACCCCGGCAGGAGAATTCGCTTTCCCGCTGCGGTTTCTCTATCCGGCGGACGGTCAGGCGCATCCGCTGTTTTTGCTGCTGAATTTCCGTCCGCTCATTCCGGACATCTACTGTCCGGCGGAGGAAATCCTCGACAACGGCTTTGCACTGGCGGTCGTGTGCTACACAGACATTACGGCGGACGACGGCGACTGGGGCAGCGGGCTATGCGGGCATTATCCGCGGAAGCATCCCGACACCGACCCCGGCAAGCTCGTTTTCTGGGCATACGCTGCCAGCCGCGCGCTGGATGTGCTGACGCTTCGCCCGGAGGTGGACGCGCGGAATATCGCCGTGATCGGGCATTCGCGGCTGGGCAAAGCGGCGCTGCTCTGCGGCGCGCAGGATGCCCGTGTGCGCTTTACCTGCGCCAACGATGCCGGATGCGGCGGCGACGCGCTGGAACAGACCAAGCACCCCGGCGCGGAGGATTACGCGGCGATGGCGCGCAGCTTCCCGTACTGGTTCTGCGGCAATCGCAGCCGCTACATCGACCATCCGGAGGAGCGTCCCTATGACCAGCACTTTCTGCTCGGCGCCATCGCTCCACGCTTCGCCGCCGTCAGCAGCGCGTCGCTTGACCGCTGGGCTGACCCATATTCGCAGCAGCTTTGCTGTGCCGCCGCGTCGCCCGCGTGGAAGCTGCACGGACTGCGCGGCTTTGTGGGTACAGAATCACCCGCCGCGGTCGGTGCGGCGTACCCGGAGGGGCATGTCGCGTACCATCTGCGCGGCGGACTGCACTATCTGAGCCGCCAGGACTGGCTGTTCTATATGGATTTCGTTCGTCGGCACAAGGGGAAAACGGTATGAAGACGCTGTGCGTTGATTTAGGCGGCTCGCGGGTGAAACTGGCGCTGATGACGGCGGACAGTCACCCGCAGCCGGACGTGTTCGAGGTGGATTCGCGTGCGCTGCTTGCGCAGACGCTCTCGCTCGTCGCGCAGCATGCCGCCGCATGGGGACAGCCCGATGCCGTGTCGATTGCACTGCCCTGCGTGGTCTGCCGTGGAATGGTCATTGCCTGCAACGGAAAATACACGGATGCAGTCGGGTTCGACTGGGTGCGCTGGTCACAGAAGGCATTCGGCGCACCTGTTTTCCTGATGAACGATGCTGCTGCTGCACTGTTGGGCGAAATGCGCTGCGGTGCGGCGAAAGACACGGACGCCGCCGCCATCCTCATGATTGGTACAGGCATCGGCAGTGCCGCTGCCCAGGACAGGCGCATTCTGACAGGTCGGCACGGCACAATGGGGATGCTCGGCGGTCACATGGCGATTGAAATGCTGCACCCCCGCCGCTGCACCTGCGGCGCGACGGGCTGCTTGGAAGCATGGGCGGGAACTTGGGCGCTGGATGAAATCGCCCGTCAGGAGGATGGGTTTGCGGAAAGTGCCTTGGCGAATGCGAGAAAGGTAGATTACCGCGCGCTGCTGGACGGCGTGGCGCAGGGGGATGCGGTCAGCCTGCGGGTGTTTGAGACGGTTGCGACGGCGCTGGGGATGGGCGCGGTGAATTTGATTCATGCGTATGACCCGGAAGTGCTGCTGCTCAGCGGTGGGCCATGCCATTCAGAAATGCTGATGCGGAGGATTCGGAGATATGTGAGGGAGAACGTGTGGACACCGTGGGGTCAGGTTGATATACGGGTTGCAGAGAACCCGGAGAGGTCGGTATTGCTGGGGCTGATAAGGGAGTAAAGGAAATTTGTGCACCCGCAGGAGCGCCCCCTCAAGCTGCTTTATTCACTGCTTGCACATTGTTGCGCCAGATGGGCGCGGCCAGACAGCATCGGGAGAAACGTTTCTCTCGGTGCTGTTTTTGCGTGCGCCCGGAGGCGCACGCAAAAAAATCCCCCGGCAGTCCTTCAATCAGACCTGCCGGGGGATTCTATATGCTCAAAAATGCGAATGCAGAGAACTCAATTAGTCCTGCTTGTACCGCCACTGGCGCGCGCGGTCGCCCGCGTTCAGGATGCGCTTGCGCATACGCAGGTTCTTCGGGGTGATTTCCAGCAGCTCGTCATCATCGATGAACTCGAGGCACTCTTCCAGCGTCATCGGATGGACGGAAATCAGGCGCATTGCGTCTTCGGAAGCGGAAGCGTTACGCATGTTGGTGACGTGCTTCTGTTTGCAGACGTTGACGACAAGGTCATCCGGGCGGGAGTTCTGACCGACGATCATGCCCTCGTAGACGTTCTGCTGCGCGCCGATGAACAGCGTGCCGCGCTCCTGCGCGTAGAACAGCGCATAGGGGGTGGAAACGCCGCTTTCGTGCGCCACCAGCGCGCCGACGCTGCGGTGCGGAATATCGCCCTTGACCGGCTCGTAGCGCTCGAACACGGCGGACATGATGCCTTCGCCGCGCGTGTCAGTCATGAACTCACTGCGATAGCCGAACAGCCCGCGCGACGGCACAAGGAACTCCAGACGAACGCGATCCTGACCAGACATGTGCTCCAGCGTACCGCGGCGGCGGCCGATTTTCTCGATGACCGCGCCTGCGGAAGCCTGCGGCGTGTCCACGACAAGGCGTTCAATCGGTTCGCACTTCACACCGTCGATTTCGCGGTAGATAACGCGCGGCTTGGAGACGGCGAATTCGTAGCCCTGACGGCGCATGTTTTCAATCAGGATAGACAGATGCAGTTCGCCGCGGCCGCAGACCTCGAACGCATCCGTACTGTCGGTGTCGCTGACGCGCAGAGAAACGTCCGTCTGCAATTCGCGCATCAGGCGCGCGCGCAGGTGACGGCTCGTGACATAAGTGCCCTCACGGCCCGCGAAGGGAGAATCGTTGACTTGGAACGTCATCGTGACGGTCGGCTCGCTGATTTTGACGAACGGCAGACCCTCGATGCACTCCGGCGCGCAGACGGTGTCGCCGATGGACAAATCCGCCGCGCCGGACAGCGCCACGATGTCGCCCATGCGGACTTCTTCCGCGTCCACACGCTTCAAGCCGTCGTACTGATACAGGTTGCCCAGACGCCACGGCTGGCTCGTCACGCCGGTCTGCACATTCGTGTGGACGACGTTCATGCCCGCCTTGAACACGCCGCGGGTGATGCGGCCAACGCCGATGCGCCCGACATACTCGGAGTAGTCGATGGTGGAAATCAGCACCTGCGCCGGGCCGTCGGGATCGCCTTCAGGCGCGGGAATGTACTTCAGGATGGCATCGAACAGCGGGCGCAGATCCGTGCCGGGGGTGTCCAGATCCAGCGTCGCCGTGCCCTTGCGGGCGGAAACGTAGAGAATCGGGTTTTCGATGGTGCTCTCGTCGGCTTCCAGGTCAATCAGCAGGTCGAGGATTTCGCCCACCACCTCTTCGCAGCGCGCGTCGGGGCGGTCAATCTTGTTGATGACAATCAGCACCTTCAGCTTCAGCTCCAGTGCCTTCTTCAGCACGAAGCGGGTCTGCGGCATCGGGCCTTCAAAGCTGTCCACCAGCAGCAGCACGCCGTCCACCATTTTCAGCACGCGTTCCACTTCGCCGCCGAAGTCCGCGTGACCGGGGGTGTCGACGATGTTGATTTTCGTCTTGCCGTAATGCACAGCGGTGTTCTTCGCCAGAATCGTGATGCCGCGCTCGCGCTCGATGGCGCCGGAGTCCATCACGCGGTCAACCGTCTGCTGATTCTCATGGTAAACGCCGCCCTGCTTGAGCATCTGGTCAACCAGCGTCGTCTTGCCGTGGTCAACGTGGGCGATAATTGCAATGTTACGAATATCTTCACGAACCATAACGTGTTCTCTCCTTACTATATAATCGAGAGGCACCAGAGGCGCTGCCTCTGGACTCCGCAAGGGGCGCTGCCCCTTGCCCCCGCCAAAGGGTCTTCGACCCTCTGGACTCCCCTTTTCGCGATTGAGCAGGTGACTTCTCCTTACTTCTTCCGCGTGTTTATTGGGGGAAACCAAGGGGCGCTGCCCCTTGACCCCGCCAAAGGGTCTTCGACCCTCTGGACTCCCCTTTTCGCGATTGAGTTGAGCGCAACTGCATACTGTATGCGCGTGTTAAGTTCTGCGCGGCTTACTTGCGGTTGGCGGTTTCCGCCAGTTCCAGCCCTGCGTTGTTCTCGCAGGCAAGGCGGATGCTCCACTCGTTCTCAAACAGCAGCACATCGCGGTCGCGGCTGTCCTTTGCGCGCCCGGACGTGGATGTCAGCTTCAGCTGGTCGATGGGCTTGGGCGTGCTCACCACCCACCGCACGAAGCGGAAGGGCATGGACTCCATCACAATGTCCACCTGATACTCGGTTTTCAGCCGGTGCTCCAGCACTTCAAACTGCAGCACGCCGACCACGCCGACCATGAATTCCTCGCGCCCCGTCTCCGTGCGGATGAAAGTCTGAATGGCGCCCTCTTCCGCCAGCTGGGTGATGCCCTTCTGGAACTGCTTGCGCTTCATGGAATCCGCCGGACGCACGCGGGAGAAGAATTCCGGCGCAAAGACCGGGATGTTCTCGTAGTGCAGCTTCGGGCCGCCGGAGAGCGTATCGCCAAGCTGATAGATGCCGGGGTCGAACAGACCGATGATGTCGCCCGCCCATGCTTCCTCCACGGCTTCGCGTTCGTCCGCCATGAACTGCTGGGGCTGTTTGAGCGCGACGGTCTTGTTCGTCCCGGAGTGCCAGACCTCCATGCCTTTCTCGAACGCGCCGGACACGATGCGCATGAATGCCAGCCGGTCACGGTGCGCGGGGTTCATGTTCGCCTGAATCTTGAAGATGAAACCGGAGAAGTACGGCTCTTCGGGCTGAATGTCACCGATGTCGCTCTTGCGGGGCAGGGGCGGCGGCGTGTATTGCAGGAAGCGCTCAAGGAACGGCTCAACGCCGAAGTTGGTGACGGCGGAACCGAAGAACATCGGCGTCAGCTCACCGCGGCGCACCTTGTCGAGGTCGAAAGCGTCGCCCGCTTCGTCCAGCAGGTCGATTTCCTCCGCCAGCCGCTCGCGGTAGTGCTTTGCCAGCACATGCTCCAGCGCGGGGTCGTCAATGGCGATGTCAGTCTTCTGCACCATCGATTTGCCGTGGTCGCCGCCCGTGTACAGCTCGACCATCTTTGTGTCGCGGTGGTAAACGCCTTGGAAATCGCCGTCCGTGCCGATCGGCCAGTTGATGGGGCAGGAGCGGATGCCAAGCACCTGTTCCAGCTCCTCCATCAGCGCGAAGGGGTCTTTCGCCGCGCGGTCCATTTTGTTCACGAACGTGAAAATCGGGATGTTGCGCATCCGGCAGACCTTGAACAGCTTGATGGTCTGCGCCTCAACGCCCTTCGCCGCGTCAATCAGCATGACGGCTGCGTCCGCCGCAACCAGCACGCGGTAGGTGTCCTCAGAGAAGTCCTGATGGCCCGGTGTGTCCAGAATGTTGATGCGGAAGCCGTCAAACTCAAACTGCATTGCGGAGGATGTGACCGAGATGCCGCGCTGCTTCTCGATGTCCATCCAGTCGGACGTGGCGTGCTTATCGCTTTTGCGCGCCTTGACGCTGCCCGCCGAGCGGATTGCGCCGCCGTACAGCAGCAGCTTTTCGGTCAGCGTGGTTTTGCCCGCGTCCGGGTGCGAGATGATGGCAAAGGTTCGCCGTTTTTCCACCTGCTGGTGGAGCAGCTCCCGGAAAGCCGGCGTGTCGTGGGCTGGCAGCATGAATCGTCCTCCTCGTAAAGTGTCTGTCGATCCTTGAAAGTGGATATTTCTTCCAACTCAAAACGTGCAAAATGCACGAAAAAGACAAGAATGTCCGAAAAGATATTTTACCGCCAAGAACGTGCCTTGTCAAGCCATTTTCCGCGCCTTCATGGCGTTCATGGTGCTATTTTTTCCGATTTCTCAGCAAACGGCAAAAAAAGTTTCAAGCAGCTTTTTGATTGACCTTTCTGCGCGATGGTGCTGACGATGCTTTCATACTTCTTCTGTGTGTGACGCAGGGGTTTCGCCTCTGCGGAGGCGACCAAAGGGCATGAAAACAGACGAATGTCTGCGGTCGCCCTTTGGAAACCTTCGGTGCCCTCTTGCATAGTAGGTTTTTACCGTTACTTCAATTAGTTAGTGTTCCTTTCGTTCCCCCAAGTAACAAGCGCAGTCAAGTCGCATGGGAGTGTCCGCGCCGAAGGGGTCAAGGGGGCGACCGCAGACTTCGTCTGTTCTCATTGCCCCCTTGTCGCGACCGCAGGCGCGATTCCCCCTGCAACAACCAAAATCAAGCCGCATAGGTGCAGCCTGAAGGGGTTCAAGGGGGACAATCCAATGCCCCATTGAACTTATCCCCAATTTATCCACTTTTCATCCCCAAATCATTCACAGATACACCGCTTTATCCCCAGCCCCGTCCGACGAAAAACGCGGCGAAAAGGCACGTTTTGTCACATTGTCCTCCGCGGGGAGCGCCCATGCCATTTGGGACAAGCACCAAAGAACGTTTATGCATAGAAATGAATAATTATCCGCAAAATGCGAACATCCGACACCATTTTCTGGTTATCCGCAAAAGAATCCACAAGCCGCGCAGGGGGTGGACAACTTCTGTGGATAACCCTGTGGACAATGTGGATAATTTGCGGTCATACGCGGTTTATCAAGGCAAAATCGGCAAAAAACACTGTGGATAATCCTGTGGAAACTGTGGATGCTTTCGCCCAATTTGAAACGATTTGAAGGACGGGATACATATACAGCGGATGGATAGCAGACTTGGATACATCAACAAAAGCATAATCATGCGTCAATTTGGTGTGCTTCGGACATGCCCATACCGTATCCGACATAGACTGGAGAGAGGAGGTGGGTTTCTTGGCAGAAAAATCGCCCTTTTTCCGCAATTTCGCATCGCACATCCTGCCGGTGCTGACTTTTGCAACGCTGCTTGTCGGTACGGCGCTGGTGGGTGTTGCGCTGACCCGAATTCCCCAAAGACCGACGGACGCAGCACCCCCGTCTCCCACACCGGAAACATCATATATCGCCGCGGGCAGCCTGACTGGGCGGACGATCCTCGTTGACCCCGGCCACGGCGGCTATGACGGCGGCGCGCGCTGCCGTGATTCCGGCGTGTGGGAGAAAGAGGTCAACCTCGCCGTAGCGCTGGCGGTGGAAAAGAGCCTGACGCAGCGCGGCGCGACGGTGCTGATGACCCGCCGGACAGACACCGATCTCTGCGACGACACAACCCGTCCGGCAAATGTGACGAAGAAGCGGCAGGACATGCAGTGCCGCGTGAACATGGCGGTCCAGGGGCAGGCGGACATGGTGCTGTCCATCCACATGAACGAATACCGCGTGCGGTCGGAATCCGGGCCGCAAGTGTTCTACCGCGCGGGCAGCGGCGCGGGGCGTCTGCTCGCCGGAACGATGCAGGAAGCGCTCATTACCGCCCTTTCGCCCCAAAAGGAGCGCGCCGCCATGCCGGGCGACTACTTCATTCTTCAGCTGGATACGCCATCGGTGCTGGTGGAATGCGGCTTCATTTCCAATCCGGCGGAGGAAGCGCTGCTGCTCTCGCCTGCTTATCAGGAGAAGTTGGGCGAAGCGATTGCGGATGGCGCGGCGGAGTATTTCCGCTTGGCACAGGCAGAAAAATGAAGGTTGCATTTTTTCGCCGCGCATGGTAAAATAAGAAGAAAAGGAAACGCATTATATCCGGAAAGGAGTATCGAATGAACATTCACGAATCCGCTGAGGACTATTTGGAAGCAATCCTCCGCCTGAAAGAAGCAAAAGGCTATGCACGCTCTGTGGATATTTCTCTGCTGCTGGGGGTCACGAAGCCGTCTGTCAGCGTGGCGATGAAGCGCCTGCGCGAAAACGGCTATCTGACGATGGATGCTGACAACTTGATTACGCTCACGCCCGCCGGGATGGAGATTGCGAGGAGCATTTATGACCGCCACAAGACGCTGTCGAGCTTTCTGGAGAGTTTGGGCGTTGATTCCGATGTCGCCCGCGAGGACGCCTGCAAAATCGAGCATGATATTTCCGAGGAATCGTTTACCGCGATTCGGAAGCTGATGCAGGAGCGGGAGCAGCATCCCGAAAATCCGCAGGAGTAATGGCATATCAAAAACAAAGCCGGGTCGAACCTCCCCTGTTTCGGAGGATTCGCCCCGGTTTTTCTGTATTCCTTACTTCTCCGTTCCCAGTGAGCGGTATGTCCGTACCAGCACGACCGCCGAGAGAATTGCTGTCAGCACATCGGCGGCAGGCATGGAATAGATCACCCCGTCCATCTGGAAAAACTGCGGCAGGAGCAGCACCAGCCCCACGCCGAACACAATCTCCCGCGCCATCGACAAAAGCGTCGAGGCAGCCGCTTTCCCCAGCGATTGCAGGAAGATGAACGTCCCTTTGTTGATGCACGCCAGCACAATCATGCTCAGGTACACCCGGAAGCAGCGCCGGGCAAAGAGCGTGTAGTGGATGGACTCGTTCTGCGCGCCGAAGAGCAGCATCACCTGATCGGGCAGCAGCTCCACCACAAGCAGCGCAATCAGCCCGACAACTGCCTCCGCCGCCAGCAGCCGCGTCAAAAGCCCTTTCACACGGTCGTACCGTCCTGCGCCCATGTTGTACCCCGCCACGGGAATGCATCCCGCCGCCAGCCCAATCGCACAGCTGATGACGATTTGGAACACCTTCATGACAATGCCGAAAACCGCCATCGGAATCGCGGAAAATTCCTCCTGCGAGAAAACAGCGTCCTGCGCGCTGCAAATGCGCAGCATCGTGTTCGTCGCCGCCATTGCCGCGACCAGGCTGATTTGCGCCAGGAAGGATGTCATGCCGAGCTTGGCGCATTTCCCCAGTAAATGCGCGCGCGGGCGGAAGCTGTCCTTTTGCAGGTGAATCTGCTTCATCCGCGTCAGATACCAGATGGACAGTCCAGCGGTCAGCGCCTGCCCGGCAACCGTTGCAATCGCCGCGCCCGCCATACCAAAGTGGCAGACGAAAATCAGCAGCGGGTCAAGCACGAGGTTTGCCGCCGCCCCCGCCAGCGTGGCAACCATTGCGAATGTCGGGCTGCCGTCGGAACGGATGACCGGGTTCATTGCCTGCCCAAAGACGTACAGCGGTACGCCCAAGGCAATCCAGAAGAAATATTCCTGCGCCTTCTCGAATGTTCCGGCATTGACGCGCCCGCCGAACCACGTCAGCAGCGTGTCCGGCAACAGCAGATACACCGCCATCAGGATAAGTCCCGCGAGGACGCTGACCGTTACTGTTCCGCCAACGGCACGGTGGGCCTCCTCCTGCTTCCCTGCACCAAGCATCAGGCTGACGAACGCGCAGCAGCCGTCGCCGAGCATGACCGCAATCGCCAGCGCCGCGACCGTCAGCGGAAAGACGACCGTCGTTGCTGCGTTCCCGACGCTGCCCAAGTCGGGCGCGTTCGCAATGAACACCTGATCGACCATGTTGTACAGCGCCGCCACGACCAGAGAGGTCATGCACGGCACGGCGTAGCGCCGCATGAGGCGCCCCAGCGGCTGTGTTGCCAGCGGGCGTGCGTTCTGCGCTATGGAGGTTTCGGATTCTGTCTGCATGAAAAAAAGCACTCCTTTTCGTTGATTGGAGCGCAGTGTCAAGGCAAAAAAGACTGCCCCTGCTGCGCGTCCGACAGATGGACTTACGCAGCAAAGGCAGCACTCTGTACCGCTATTTTAGCGCATCGGGGCGGATTTGTCAAAGGGGTGTATCATCATTTTTTCCCGCCCGTCACAAGGCTTCCTGCAAGGCACGCACCGCCTGCAATCCAGTATCCCATTACGAGGCGACTCGTCGTGCCGTAAATCTCCAGCGCTCCTTGAAACAGACAGCCGACTGTCAGCGCAATGATGCCCCAGTGGTACAGCCGCACGCACCAGCGCCCCGGCAGCGCCTTTCCGCGCAGGGCGCGAATCAGCAGCGGACACGCTCCCAGCACCAGCGGCGGCAGGAACGCATACACCATGAAGTCCGAGTAGACCCCGTGGCTGAACTGCTCATACACGAATCCGCCCAGCGCGGTCACGGCGGCAAAAAGCAGATCGTAGAGCGCAAGTTTCACGCATTTGCGGTCAATAGCCGATGTAGACAATGTCGCTCACGCTCCTTTCGCGGATGCTGCGCCCATTTGTGGTTGGGTTGTTGACGACGCGCCCCTGAAACACCATGGTTGAAGAGCCGCCGCCATCGAGGTTGTAGGCGATTTGTGCGCCCAGCGACTGCATCAGCTCTGCCAATTGCCGCAAGGAAAGCCCGGTGCTCTCCTTCGTCCGCCCGTCGGAGACAACCAGCAGGTAATGCCCTTCGCTGATTTGCCCGATGGCGGTGCGCGGGTTGGAGGTCATGGCGCGCCCGACCTCGTCGCTGCTGCTGACGGTCACTTGTCCGCCGTTGATCAGCGCCGGGCCGAACGTCAGCACCTGCCACGCGCCTTCACGCACCAGCGTGTCGGCACTCGTTTCGCCCTCGGTGATGATGCGGAAATTGCCGTCCGCACCGATGACCAGTGCGTCCGTGCCGCTTTGCGCCGATGCGCGGTACAGCACGCCGTTGCGCAGCACATATCCGCGTTCCTGTGCGCCGTAATAGTCGCCGTTGATGGCGAGAATCGCCCCTGCGTTCGCCGCCTGCACGGAGGTCGTCTCGGTCAGGTTGCGGGCGTAGGTGTTCCCCGCCAGCGCCGTTTTGAGCAGGGAAATGTCCGCAATCTGCACATCCGCGACGTACACCGTCGTGTTCTCTACGCGCATCGTTGTCAGCACAATGTCGATTTGGTCGTCGTGGTATTCCGTATCGGTGGAAATGGGCGCGGTGGTCGCCTGTTCCGCCGGAGGTTCCGCCGCAGTCGGCGCGGCGGTCGGAGCTTCCGTCGGCGCGGTGGAGGCTTCAGCGGTTGCCGTCGGCAGCGTGTCCGGCGTCAGCACACGGACAATCACGAACGTGTCCAGCGCCGCATAAACCGTGTATGCCGCCAGAATCAAAGCAAACACCATGTTTGCGAAATGCCGCTTCATGGAGCTTCACTCCTTTCCATGGCTATTATCTCCCCGTCAAGTGACGAACACATGATGAACCCGTGAATGATGCCGGAAGTTTTCCCTTCCCTTGACGCAATCCTGCCAAAGGCGTATACTGGAAGCGGAAATTTCCGCGGATGACCGCGAAAAGGAGAAGAATGATGCAGAAACTACGGGGATACTTGGCACTGGGAATATTCATCATGGGTATTGTATCGCTTTTATGCCTGCTTCTGCCGCTCATCGAGATAACGGATGATGCGCTGCTGCTGATGGTGTTTGCTGTGCCGCCGCTTATCTGCGGATTGATCATAGCATTGGCACTGCATATGCTGCTGTATACGCTGCTTCTGGTGCTGTACGGCTGCAGAATACAGCTGGTGGCTTTGTACTTTCTTCATATCCGCAGGAAAACCGTCGGCTGGCGCGTGCAGTACCTTCCGGCGGCGGAGCGCAAGGTGGGCATACTGCTGGCGGCTGTTCCGTGGGAGCAGGAAACCGGCGACTTGCAGCAGCGGGCGCAGATTGTCCTGTACTATGTGCAGAGCGTACTGGCAATACTGTTCTATGCGCTGGCAGTCAATTTGTATGGGACAGCATCCGCCATTGCCTGCCTTGTGCTGGCGTGGGGTTATGCGTTTCTCAGCATCATCATGCCGCCGAGCGAAATTCGGAAGCGTTTCCAGCCCGAAAAACGGCGCAAAATGTGGCAGATGCGGTGCCTGCTGGCGGAGAACCTGACGGATCGCCTGCTCACGGAAATGCCGGAGGAGTACTTCACGCCGCCGGACAAAATTCAGGATCAGAATGATGCGGCTCTTATGATTAACCGTTCCGCGTGGCTGATGATGCAGAACCGCTATGGTGAGGCGCTGGATATCCTGACCATGCTGGCGCTGGAGCATCGGGAGCAGACGAAGCGCCTTTGGTGGCAGCTGATTCCGCGCGGCGTTCTGTGTGAATTGGCATTGGACAAGCCGGGCTACTTCTTGAAAGAGTATGACACGCTGTACATGCAGAAGGAATTGCGCAAGCATGAAAAGCAGCCGCTTGTCTGGCGGACGGCGTATGCGGTGCATCTGCTGCGCGACGGCGATGAGCAGAAGGCGGAGCAGTGCCGCAAGCAGTTCCTGCGCCGCATCCGCCATACGACCATGCCGCGCTGCTATCAGTGGACGATAGACAGAATGGCGCGGGAAAAGGAAATCTACGAATCAAGAAAGGCAAAGGAAGCGCAAGAATGAAGAATCGGACATTTCAGCGCCTGTTTCCGCTCCTGCGGATGGGCAGCATCCTGCTGGCGGCGGTACTGTTCTGCGCGGCACTAATCGGCGTGAACGCACAGCTGACTGTCGGGACGAATGAAGAGCGGAATCTGGCGACGTATCTGGGGCTGGCACTGACGGCGGTCGTGACGTATCTGCTGCAAGATGTGCCGAAAATGCTGGTCGGCAGGCACTTTGGCTGGAAGCTCGTGCGCTACGAGGCGTTCGGGCGGGTCTATCAGGCGGACGGCACAGGGGCGTTCGTGCGTGTTCCAGTATCGGCGCAAAGTCGTCTGCGCTATCAGCCGTATCTGCTTCCGCCGGAGGATGCCCCTCGGCACGACGTGACGCTGTACACGCTCTGTCCCCTGCTGTATGGCGGGGCGCTGGCAGTGGTGTTTGGCGTGCTGACCCTGCTGACGCTGGGGCAGCCGGTGTCGCTGGTGCTGTGCGAACTGGCGATGGGCGGCGTGGTGCTGGTGATGACGTGCATTCTGCCGATGGAGGAGCGGTTTATCGCATCGCCGATGGCAACCGCACGGATGCTTCGAGATCCGGAACAATTGGCGGAGTGGCTGTATTTCGCGCGTATGAAGGCGAATGGCGGGGTGGAGGTGACAGATGTTTCGATTGAAAACATTCCGCAGCCTGCAACAGTGAAGACATGTCAGGATGCAATCTGCGTCTTTCAGCGAGCGCAGATTGCGCTGATGGTTCAGTGTGATGCACAGAAGGCGTATGGGCTGATGAAACAGGTGCTGGAAAGCGAGGCGCGGCTGTCATATACTGCATGGAAACTTCTGCTGAGCGATGGGGTGGTTGCGGAACTTCTGGCAGGTGAACCGGGTGAATTTACGGCGCTCTATCGTGGAAAAGCCGGCGCAGCCATACGGCAGGTGATGTTTCGCATGGTGGACTATGCGCTTCCTGCCTATGCGGTGGCGATGCTGGTGACACATGAAGCGCGGGAAGCAGAGGTTGTGCGGAACACGCTTGCGCCAGTGCGAGAGAAAATGCCGGAGCTTGATGCTTTGATGAAGGCCATCGAAGAAAAAGCCGCACGAATCGAAAGCTGATTCGTGCGGCAGGGGTTTCACCGCTGCGGCGGCGACCAAAGGGCATGAAAACAGGTGAAACCTGCGATCGCCCTTTGGAAACCTTCGGCGCTGCAACTTTTAGGGTTTCATGTTTGTTGGCTTGAACCGAAGGTTCATCGGATAAACACGCGGGCACTGCATGAAAGTGTCACCAACTGAATCGCGCGAAAGGGTCAAGGGAGGGGACTTCGTCCCGTTTCATTCTCCCTTGTGGAGTCCAGAGGCAAAGCCTCTGGTGGGGTCAAGGGGCAACGCCCCTTGGGTCACTCCCCCTTTTGTGCATCCTCCCACGCGCGGCGGATGGCGGTGAGGATGTCGCCGTGGGCGTCGCGCAGGGACATGGTGGCGCCGGAGACAATGTCGGCGGCGCGGGCGCGGTCGTCGTCGGAGAAGGCTTCCCAGCGGGCGCGATCAGCGTCGGAAGAGGAATTTTCCGTCAACGGGCGGCCGTTCTCGGCGGAAAAGTACCGCCCAAACCACGTCTCTACCTCGTCCACCGTCATGCCGACCATCATGTTCTGATAGGCGTCCATCTGCTCGCGCCATGAACCGCTCGTCAGCTGGTAATCCTCTCCACGGGCGCGCTTGCTCGTCCATGCGGCAATTTCCTGCATGTAGTTGTCCTCGCTGTCCTCGGTGTAGCCGACGACCTTCCCGGCGCTGTCATCCCAGAGCGAATAGCCGCCCTGTCCCGGAAAGCCGCTGAACTGCGGCATGGACGCGCCGCTGTAATTCGGCGTTGCCACTTCGAGCTGGTCAACCGCCATCGACACGATGCGCCCGTCCTCGTCGAACGTCCCGTGCGCAAACACGACGTTGAAGGAGTAAACCTGCCCGTCTTCGTCATCCTTGCCCGGCCCGACGCGCCCGGTCGCCGCCATGCCGATGCCCTCGCGAATCGCCTGACCCGCGCGGTTTGCCGGATTGCCCGTTGCCTCGTCCATTGTGTCCGATGCGTTCAGGGCGACGCGGACGGCTTCACGCAGAGCATTGCTCGTCATCGTTGCGCCCGTCACGACATCCACATCCCATGTGTTCATGCGAATCATCTCGTCCGGCAGAATATCCAGCGCGCGGCTGCCGATGCCGTCCGTCTCATGCTGTTCCAGAATGTTCACGGCGCTGATGGCGCCGTCCTCCATCATCACCTGCACGCGCAGGATGCCGCCGTAGCCATCCGCCTGACCCGTGCGCGTGTCGGCGCTGGCGCGGCAGGACGCAAGCAGAACGGCGCAGGAACACAGTGTCAGCATCGTCAGCAGACGTTTTTTCATTTTTCGGCTGGTTTGCATTAAAAAATCCCCTTTCAATCTTCCAGATTGCAGGGAAATCGCTCCCTGCGACGTTGTTATTGTGTCCCGCGCAAGAAAAGTCATTCAATCAACACGCTTTTTGATGCAGATTTTTTCCGCAAGCAGGAAAATCGCCCTTGCGCGGCGAATAGAGATAGAGAATATGCCTGTGCTGACTGATTTTCTGCCGCGCGGGCATCCTGATGAAAGGGTTTCACCCGAAAAGGCAGGTGTTTTTCGTATATGAAGAAGTCATCCGGGAAGAAGCGCGTCAGTTCGCTGACGTTCCTGATTGCGACGACGGCGGTGCTGGCGGCGGTGGCGGTGCTGTGCCTGTTCGGCAGCAATCTGCTCTACGCCATGCGTGTGCGCAACGTCAATGAGCAGCGCGCCGAGGTGGAGAAGCGCAACACGGAGCGCTACGAAGCGTATCGGCAGGAAGTGCAGGAGCTGCAAGACCGTCTGACGGCGAACAACAACATCAGTGCCGACTGGCCCCAGCCGGACACGCAGGAAGGCATCTCCATTGTCGACCTGACGAATTATCCGCTGGATAACCCCGGCACGGTCACAGTGTCGCGTCAGGACGTGATGCTGGGCGGTCTGCTGCTGGTCAACGAGTGGCATTCCCGCCCGTCGGATTTTGACGAATCATCGCTGGTGTCCATCATGACCTACGCGCGGAGCATGGGCGTGACGAAGAGCATTTGGCGCAATTCCGACCAGCGGCTGTTCCCGGTGGCGGCGAATGCCCTGCTGGATGCGCTCAATGCCGCAAAAGAAGCGGGGCTGGAGGGCTATGTCGTCCGCGAGGCGTACCGCAGCATTTCCGACCAGCAGACGCTCTGGGACGCGGAATACAACCGCTTGAAAGGCCGCCACAGCGCGTGGACGGACGATGAGCTGATTGCCGCCACAAAGAAGAGCATCAACCTGCCCGGCACGAGTGAATATAACTCCGGCTTGGCTTTCACGCTGTACCTCTACGAGAACGGCAATGACGAATTGAACAAGATGGTGTTCTCCGAGAGTGAGCAGGGCAAGTGGATGTACGAAAACAGCTGGAAGTACGGGCTTGTGTTCCGCTTCCCGCTGCAGGACTTCCCGACGAAGGGCACCGTCAGCCGCGCCTACAAGACGGGCGTGAACGTGGAGATGAATCTGTTCCGCTTCGTGGGCATTCCGAACGCGACGGTGATGCACCATCTGGACATGTGCTTGGAAGAGTACATCGAGTACCTGATGGCGCACCCGCACATCGCCGTGTTTGAGGACGGTCAGCTGAAGTACGAAATCGTCCGCCAGCAGGTGGGCGACGACAGCAGCACCTTCTCCGTCAGCATCAGCCGCAAGACCAGCAACTACACCATGTCGCTGGACAACATGGGCGGACTGATTACGATTTACGAGTACTGATAGGAATACGAATCCCCCGCCAGCGGATGATGATGTCCGGCTGACGGGGGATTTTGCTTCGAGACCATCAAGAAATAAAGCGAGGTGCGTCCGATTGAAACATCGTATCATAGCATTGCTAACCGCATTTATCCTCTGTTTCAGCACTGCGTCTGCTTTTGCAGATACATCCGTTGATACAGCCATGAACCTGTCCACTACAGCAGATGCACCATTAGCCGTCATCAAAGCATCGTCCGCGCTTGCGGCGGCGCAGTCGATGATTCTGCTTTTCAATGCGGGTTCCAAACGAGAAGGCGCAGTGATGGAAACGTGCATGGTAATCCCCATTAGCGTCACATCCGACGATGATATCATCACGATGGAGATTGCCGCTCTGCATGGTGTTTTCAGCCCCAATGAAGTCCCGACAGAAAAATATGACCCGCATCACATGATGGCAGGCTGCGAAAGCTGGGTGCGCTTGCAGCTGCTGGACAACCACGACGGCACATATTCGCTGCTGACGTATCAAGAACCCGACGATGGCGAAACGCTGTACAGAGACGTTAAACGCATCTTCTCTGTATTCGCTGCGATAAGGCTGATGATTTCGGCCAGAGACGCATCATTTAAGGACACCTACCATGAAATGGCGGAGGAAAACTGGGCGGCATTCTGCTCCCGCGACACCAGTGACGAAGGAACGCCCGTCTTCCTCGAAATGAATGTGACTTCGGCGGATGTGCGGCTCAGCCTGACGTATCTGCGCGAACCTGAAAACTACCCCGCCAGCAACATTCGCGAATACACGATGGCGGACGGCACGACGTATGTTTGGATTGTGATGGAATAAGTCTGCTTGACAAAAAGCGCCGGAATGCAGCTGTGTATGCTGTGTTCCGCGTTTGGCGTTTTGGGCGGAAGGTCAGTCGCGCCCATCTGGCGCGACAATATGCAAGTGGTGGGTAAAGCAGCTTGGGGGCGCATCTGCGGATGCGCAAAGTTACTGGCAGGGACGCTTCGCTGCCTGCGCCTTTGTTGAGCGCGTTTGGCATACTGGTCGCCCGCGGAACGGTTGGGGCGTTGCCCCAAACCCCACCAGAGGCGCTGCCTCTGGACTCCGCAAGGGGCATTGCCCCTTGACCCCTTTTCGCGATTGAGTTGATTTCTCTTCCTTACTCCTTCCGCGTGTTTATCCTATTTTTCCCCTATCCTTATTTTGCTTCCGCCCAGTTTGTCCCCTGATGCACCTCTGCCAGCAGCGGCACGCGCAGTTCAATCACATGCTCCATCGCATCTTTCAGCAGCTTCCCCGCCTTTTCCACTTCCTCCGGCGGGCATTCCAGCAGCAGTTCGTCATGCACCTGCAAAATCAGCCGACTCTTCAGCCCCTCCCGGCGCAAGGCTTCGTCCACCCGTACCATCGCCAGCTTGATAATATCCGCCGCTGTCCCCTGCACGGGCGTATTCATGGCGGCGCGCTTGCCGAACTCGCGCACAACCGCCTTGTCGCTCTTCAGCTCCGGCAGATACCGCCGACGCCCCATCAGCGTCAGCGCGTAGCCGTTGTGCTGTCCGTCCTCGGCGGCGCTGTCCATGAAGCGCTTCACGCCCGGATATTTCGCGAAATAGCGGTTGATGAACTCCTGCGCCTCCTGACGGCTCACGCCCGTGTTTTTCGCAAGACCAAATCCGCTGATGCCGTAAATCAAGCCGAAATTGACCGCTTTTGCGCGGGAACGGAGCGTAGAATCCACCTCATCCAGCGGCACGTCGAAGATTTCGCTGGCAGTGCGCGCGTGAACGTCCTGCCCCGTGCGGAAGGCTTCCACCAGTGCGTGGTCGCCGGAGAAGTGCGCCATCAGGCGAAGCTCAATCTGGCTGTAATCCGCGTCCAGCAGTACCCAGCCCGCGCGCGGCAGGAACGCCTGACGGATTTCCTTGCCCTCCTCCGTGCGGACGGGGATGTTCTGCAAATTCGGCTCGCTGGACGAAATGCGCCCGGTGGCGGTGGCGACTTGGTCGAAGGTGGAATGTACGCGCCCGGTCGCGTCCGTCAGGCGCAGAAGACCCTCGACGTAAGTCGAATTGAGCTTCGTCAGCTGCCGATAGCGTAATAGCGGCGTAATGACTTCCGGCGCGATGTCCTGCAAGCCCTCCAGCACTTCGGCGGAGGTGGAGTAGCCGCGCGCGGTTTTCTTGCCGTGCGGCAGCTGCAATTTATCGAATAGCACGTCGCCGAGCTGCTGGGTGCTGTTGAGGTTGAAGGTTGTTCCGCAGGCGGCGAATACCTGCTGCTTGCTCTGCTCAATTTCCTGCGTGTAGCGCTCGCCCAATTGCCGCAGGAACGCCGTATCGACGGTGAAGCCGATGTCCTCCATGCGGTACAGCACGCCGGAAAGCGGCATTTCCACGTCGCGCATGAGGTGACTCATGCCCATGCGGTCAATGTTCGCCTGCTGCCACCGGCACAGCGAGAGCATTCCGCGCGCATCCGTGGGCAAATCGCCGCACAGCGCGTCCAGACTGTAACTCTTGCGCTGCGGGTCAAGCAGGTACGCGCCAAGCTGCACGTCCCACGCATAGCGCTCCGGCATGGGGAGCTTCGCGCGGTTCAGCCGGTGCCACAGCGTTTTGCCGTCGTGGATGACGGCGGGGTGCGCGGCGAGGTCGGGTGCGAGGGCGCGGAGCAGATCCTCCGGGTCAGCGCCGGGAGTGAGCAGATCGCCGCCGAGCGCCGCCTGACAGCAGGACAAATCCTGTGCCGCGCACGTCAGCACCGTGTCATCCAGCGCGACGGCAATCGGGCGGGCGCTGTCCGGCAGGGCGGTGAGCCATGCGGTCAGATCAGCGCCGGAGGAAATCGGGGCAGCGTCCGCAAACGGCAGGAGCGTCAGGGGCGTTTCCTCTGCCGCGGTATCCGGCGCGGGCGCATCGTTAGGCGCTTGCAGGCGGCGGATGATGCTGTTCAGCTTCAGCTTTTCCAGCGCGGGAATGCCATGCCGGAAGTCTGGCATGGCGCACGCCTTGAGGGAAAACGCAATCGGTGCGTCGCGGCGAATCGTCGCCAGTTCGCGGCACATTTTCGCCTGATCCGCCCATGTGATGAGCTTTTCGCCAAGTTTGCCCTTCACTTCGCCCGCATGTGCGAGGATGTTGTCCAGCGTCCCGTACTGGTGCAGCAGGCGCACGGCGGTTTTGTCGCCGACGCCGGGGATGCCGGGGATGTTGTCGCTGCTGTCTCCTGCCAGCCCCTTCCAGTCCACCACCTGCTCCGGCGAGAAGCCATACACTTCGTACACCATGGCGGGTGTAAAGTGCGTCGTTTCGCTGATGCCCTTGCGGGTGAACAGCACCTGCGTCGTATCGGACACCAGTTGGAGCGCGTCGCGGTCGCCGGTCAGGATGACGGGGCTGACCCCGGCGTCCTCACCCAGTTTGGACAGCGTGCCGAGAAGATCGTCCGCCTCCCAGCCTTGCAAGGAGAAAACCTGGATGCCCATTTCCGGCAGCAGCGTCCGAATGGTGGCGAACTGCTGGCGCAGTTCATCCGGCGTTGCGGCGCGTCCCGCTTTGTAGTCGGGATATGCCGTGTGGCGGAACGTCGGCGCGTGCTCATCGAAGCAGACCGCGAGATAGCGGGCGTTTTCATCTGAAATCGCTTTGAGCATCATGGTCAGGAAGCCGTAAATCGCGTTGGTGTAAACGCCGCCCGCGTCCATCAGCGGGAGGGCGTGGAAAGCCCGGTGCAGCAGGCTGTTGCCGTCAATCATGAGGAAGGTGTCTTTCATGGGGATTCTCCTCCTATCTCCTTCAATTGTACCTTCCCGAATGAAACTTGTCAACCGCCGCATATCCTTTCCCCAGAAAGGCAGGGACGAAAATGCGGATTTTGCTGGCAGGGATGATGGCGCTGCTGCTCCTGCGCGCGCCGGAGACGATGGCGGCGGCGGAAGCGGCGTGTGCGCTGTTTGTGCGCAGCGTGATGCCGGGGCTGTTCCCGTACTTGACGCTGTCGCAGATGCTGGTGAGCCGATGCGGACGCGACATGCAGCCCGGTATGCTGATGCTGCTGGGCTGGTGCGGCGGTTCGCCGACGGGTGCGCGGCTACTGGCGATGCAGGGCAGCCGTCCGCACCGGGAACAGAAGGCGCTGGCGGTCTCCTGCGCGACGATGAGCCCGATGTTCCTGCTGGGGACAATCGGAAGCTGGCTGAACAGCCGAATCGCGGGGGCAATTGTGCTGCTGAGCGTGCTGGCGGGCGGCTGCTGCGCGGGGCGACTGGCGAAACGGTGGACGAGGGTTACATCCGCTGAAAAAGTGCCAGAGGAAGCAATGTCCCCTGTCTCCTTCGCCCGCGCGGTGGAGGACGGCGCCAGAACCATGCTCCTTGTCTGCGGCACGATGACGATGCTTCGCGTCTTTGCGACGCTGACGGATTTCCTGCCTGATGCGATGCGTCTCCCGCTGACGACGCTGCTGGAAGTTACGACGGGCGCGGTGACAATCGCAAACCTGCCGACGCCACTGCCTTTGCGGATTGCGCTCCTGTCCGCAGCGACGGGTTTCGGCGGCTGCGCGGTCATCATGCAGAACCGCGCGCTGTACCCGCAAGGATTGATGCGGCTGGGTGAACAGCTGGCGTGGCAGGCGCTGCACGGCGTGATTTCGGGGGCATTGGCGCTGGGAATCGCGCTGCTGGTGCTGAGCGCGGGCGGAAATTTGTAACAGAAAATTTGTGATGGATAGCTGAAAGAATCCGGATTACAGCTTGTCAACTGGGGAAAAAGCAAGTATAATATATTCTGCGGAGTTCTGCGAAATTCTCCGCATCAGCAAAAAAAGAAACCCGTCGGCTTTGGCGGAATTGAAGGAGTACCCGGAAAAAATGAAGAAACAGAATGCAGCGATTTGGTGCGCCCTGCTGCTGGTTGCCTTGCCCATTGCAGTGCTGCTGCTTGTGCCGTCGCCTTCCGCGCGGATTGTGGACGTGGTGCAGCCGCTGATGGAGTCAGAAGAGATTGATTATTGGAATCCCGACATCTTCTTCCTGACGAAATACGGCTTGACCGCTGCTATCAGTGTTCTGTGCGGTTTGGTGCTGACGCTGCTGTGCTCGCGCAAGCGCCTCCCGCTGGACACCCGCGCGGCGATTTGCACGGTTGGCGGCTTTGGCGCGCTGGTGGGCGCACGCGTGCTGTATATGCTTGCCCGGTATTCGTACATCATGGTTGATTTGGGCGGCAGCAAGTTCTTCTGGCAGTTCTGGCAGGGCGGTTATACGCTCTATGGCGGCATCCTCGGCGGCATGGGCGCGATTGCGCTGTATGCGAAACTGACGAAGCAGAAGGCGCTGCCTCTGCTGGACGCGGTGACGCCCGGCGCGCTGCTGGCGCTGTGCGGTCTGCGCCTTGCCGAGGGTTTCACGGGGCAGGGCTTCAGCAAACAGATGGACGATATCTGCTGGTACTTCCTGCCTTTCCAGAATGAGGACGGGCAGATGCTGGTTTGGGCATATGAAGCCATCGTTGCGGCAGTCGCACTTGTGATTGTGCTAGTGCAAGGGCGCAGGCAGAAAATTGCCGGGCGGACGCTGGAAACCGGGTTGACCATCATCAGCGTGATGCAGGTGCTGCTCGATTCGTGGCGCGCGGATGAACTTATCCGCTTCGGCTTTGTCCGCCTGAATATGCTCATGGCGGCGCTGACGCTGGCGGTGCTGCTGGCATCACGCCTGACCCGCTGCATCCGCCGGGATGGACTGAAAAGAATCAGCATTGCGCGCATCGTGATGCTGCTGGCCGGCGCGGGCGTGTGCATCGCCGTGGAATTTGCGCTGGACAAGTCTGCCATCAACAACGGAATACTTTATGGGGTGATGATGCTCGCGCTTGTGCCGATGTTCATCGCCGTGCTGCTGGATGACGGCCGCATTCAGACCGCCGAAGAAAGGAAATAAGCCATGCAGGTGACGCAACCGAACGAATTTTACAAGGGTCTGCCGAAAGAGGACGTATTCTTCGTCAAGGACGACCAGAACAACCCCGTCGGCGAGGGATTCCTGATTTATCAGTATCAGCCGACGATTTTCCCTTCGCGCCCGGTCAACATCTATTTCAGCATGACCAGCAAGCCGGAAGGCGAATACTGGCTGCTGGGGTCGCTTGCGGCGCGCGCGCGGCAGCTGCGCAATCAAGCGCCCGGTGCGGCGGCACGGCTGTACACAGCCGTGGATGTGCAGGACGAGCGCCAATTGGCGTTTTATGAGCACAACGGCTTCAAGATGGATTACACCGAGGATTTGGTGCGCCTGAACGACCCTGACGAAGTGCCGCAGCTGTTCAACTGCTCGTGCATCACGCTTCCGCTCAACACCGTGCAGGAGCAGATGGATTTGGTGTCGCGGATGCGCGGCGCCGGGTTCAGCTACTTTGACCACGGCTTCCTGCTTCAGCAGATGAATCGGCAGAATTTCGCCGCGCTGGGCATCCTGTATGGGTCGAATCTGGTTGGTGCGTGCGTCGCCGCGGGGCAGTACACGTCGGCGGAGGTTATGGGGCTGTATATCGTGCCGGAGTTCCAGCGCAAGGGCTTGGGCACGCGTTTGCTCCAGCAGACGAAACAGGCGCTGGCGAGCACGGGCGTGACGGATTTGACGATGCGGGTGATGAGCGACAGCGAGCCGCAGGTGCGCTTGGTGCAGCGGTTCCGTGCGGAATTGGTGGAACACACGAGTGTGTTCCCCTCGATGCAGATTTAAGAGGGGCGTGGCGATTGCCCTCTTGGATGGCTTCGCGGTGTACGCTTTTGTGACATTATGGTCATGTTGCAGGGGCGACACCCCTGCATCAACACGCGCATACAGCAGGAAAATGCGCACAACTTAAATCGCGCAAGGAGAAAAGAAATGGGTATCGTGTCGCTGAAAGACTACCGCTGGGATGGCAGCAAGAAGCTCGAATTGAAGGACGCGGAGACGGGCGCGCCGGAGTTCGTGGATAAAAAGACGCTCAAGGCGCAGACACTGGAGAACCTTGCGGAAGCGGCGGCACTGCAGGATAAACTCTATGCGCAGGGGCGCGAGGGCATCCTGATTGCCATTCAGGCGCGTGACGCGGCGGGCAAGGACAGCCTCATCAAGAAGGTGTTTGGGCAGCTGAACCCGGCGGCGCTGGAAGTCGCGGCATTCAAAGCGCCCAGTAAGGAAGAACTCAGCCATGATTATCTCTGGCGCATCATCCGCACCGTTCCGCCGCGCGGGAAAATCGGCGTGATGAACCGCAGCCACTACGAGGATGTGCTTGTGACGCGCGTGCACCACATGGAGAAGGGCTATGCCATGCCGCCGCGCGTGACGGACGACCCGGATTTCTACCCCAAGCGCTATCAGCAGATTCGCAATTGGGAACAGTACCTTTACGAGAACGGATACCGCGTCGTCAAGGTGTACCTGAACGTCAGCCGTGACGAGCAGAAGCGCCGCTTCCTGGACAGGCTGGAACGCGAAGATAAGCACTGGAAGCTCTCGGTGGATGACATGCGCGAACGCCGCCTGTGGAAGCAGTATGACGAAGCGTTCGAGGATGCCATTAATGCGACCGCGACGAAGGAATCCCCATGGTACGTCCTTCCGGCGGATGACAAGTGGTTCACGCGCTACCTGATGAGCGAAATTCTGCTGGATGTGCTGATGGATGTGAACCCGGATTATCCGCCGCTTGACCCCGCGGAAGCCGCGAAAGTTCCGGCAATTCTGGCAGAGCTGGAGAATGGCGAATAAACAGCGCAAAGTGTATTTTTTGTGGATTTCAAGGGAGAAATATGGAAGTACACATTTTGGTGTGTGCAAACCGGGTTGATTTTATGGGAAAGGCGCGGTATGATGAAGGACGTGCAGGGCGCAATGCCTTGCACGCAACGCCCGAAGGCAGATGCCTGAAATACAAAAGCATACAGCAATACGCTTTATGCGGCTCCTGCACAACGCCGTAGATTTCTCTCTTCCATGCTTCCCCGTCTACCCGATTCGTGGGCTGACGGGGATTCTTTTACTATAATGATACTATTTCCGAATTCACCTGCGCCTTTTCCGCACTGGGAATAGTATGAAAATCATGTTTTTAAGCAATCGCAGCCGATTGAACAAAAACCCACGACTTTTCCTGCAAAAGCAAGAGGATTTTTCGCGGTTGATGGCGAATTAAAACGATTCGGACTGCACCTCGCTGCGGGAGAAACGGCAGAGCGCGCAGAACGAAAAACCAATCATTATCCGGGCGTTTTCGCTGGTGGTGGCAGCGGAAAGCCCGACGGACGAGGTACTGGAATGGAAACAAACACCTATTATTATGCGGGCATTGACATCGGTTCTACCACCGTCAAGCTGGTGCTGCTGAACGAAGCGGGAGAAATGGTCTGGGGCGAATATCGCCGCCACTGCGCACACACGCAGGAGACACTGGCGGAGATGATGCGGGAAGCGCGGAAGAAACTCGGCGCGTGCCGCGTGAAGGTGCGCATGACCGGATCGGGCGCAATTTCGCTGGCGGAAGCGCTGCGCGTCGGGTTCGTACAGGAGGTCGTTGCGGTGGCGGAAGCGCTGCAGAAGGCCGCGCCGCAGACCGACGTCGCCATCGAATTGGGCGGCGAGGACGCGAAAATTATCTATTTCACCGGCGGATTGGAAGAGCGCATGAACGGCGTGTGCGCGGGCGGCACGGGGTCTTTTATCGACCAGATGGCGGCGCTGCTGAAAACCGATGCGCCCGGCTTGAACGAACTGGCAAAGCACTATCATGAGCTGTATCCCATTGCGGCGCGCTGCGGCGTGTTTGCCAAGAGCGACATTCAGCCGCTGATTAACGAAGGCGCGGCGCGTGAGGATCTGGCGGCGTCGATTTTTCAGGCGGTTGTGAACCAGACGATTTCCGGGCTGGCGTGCGGCAAGCCGATTCGCGGGCATGTGGCGTTCTTGGGCGGGCCGCTGCACTTCCTGTCCGAACTGCGGCAGGCGTTTGTCCGCACCCTGCACCTGACGGAGGAAACCGCGATTGTGCCGGAAAATTCGCACCTCTTTGCGGCGACGGGCGCGGCGATGGCGGCGCTTTCGGGCGGCGAGGACGAAGCTGTGCCGATGGACAGCCTGCTCGAACGTCTTGAGCACGGCGTCATGTTGACCTTCGGCTTGAAGCATCTGCCGCCGCTGTTCCGCAATCAGGAGGAATACGCGGCGTTCAACCGCCGCCACGCACAAGCAAAGGTGCAGCGCGGCGATTTGGCAACGTATTCCGGCAAGTGCTATCTGGGCATTGACGCGGGTTCGACGACGACAAAGGTCGCGCTGATCGGCGAAAAGGGTGAATTGCTGTACAGCTACTACGCGGGCAATTCCGGCAGCCCGATTGAGACGGCGCGCACGGCGATGCGCGAGCTGATGGAGAAGATGCCCGACACGGCGGTGATTGCGCGCTCCTGCTCTACCGGCTACGGCGAAAGCCTGCTGAAATCAGCGTTCCGGCTTGATGACGGCGAGGTGGAGACGATTGCGCACTGCACCGCGGCGGCGTTCTTTGACCCGAAAGTGGACTGTGTGCTGGATATCGGCGGGCAGGACATGAAGTGCATCAAGCTGAAAAACGGCTCGGTGGACACGATTCTGCTGAATGAAGCGTGTTCGTCCGGCTGCGGCAGCTTCTTGGAAAATTTCGCAAACTCGATGGGCTACACAGCGGAAGGATTCGCGGCGGAAGCCCTCTTTGCGCCCGCCCCGGTTGATTTGGGAACGCGCTGCACTGTGTTCATGAACTCCAACGTCAAGCAGGCGCAGAAGCAGGGCGCGACGATACAGGACATCAGTGCGGGTCTGGCGTGTTCGGTCATCAAGAATGCGCTGTTCAAGGTCATCAAGCTCGCTGATCCGAAGGAACTGGGGCAGCATATCGTCGTGCAGGGCGGCACGTTCCACAACAAGGCGGTGCTGCGCGCGTTCGAGCAGCTTGCGGGCGTGGAGGCCGTCTGCCCGGATATTTCCGGCATGATGGGCGCGTTCGGTGCGGCGCTGATTGCGCGCGACCGGGCGTCGGGCAGCGCTACACCCTCCTCTACCCTGCCGATTCAAGACATTCTGGGCTTGCAGTGGCAGACGCGGACGGCGCGCTGTCAGGGCTGCACGAACCACTGTATGCTGACGGTCAGCCTCTTCCCCGGCGGACGGCGGCACATCACGGGCAACCGCTGCGAAAAGGGGCTGGGCAAGACCGCAGCGGGAGAAAAAGGCCCGAACGTGATGGCGTACAAGCTCAAGCGCATGTTCGACTATCAGCCGCTGACCGCCGAACAAGCCACGCGCGGCGAACTGGGCATTCCCCGCGTGCTGAACATGTATGAGAACTTCCCGTTCTGGATGACGCTGCTGACGAAGCTGGGCTTCCGGGTGGTGCTGTCTCCCGCGTCCAGCCGCGCAATCTACGAGAAGGGCATGGAGTCCATCCCGTCGGAAAGCGAGTGCTATCCGGCGAAGATGGCGCACGGGCATGTGCAGTGGCTGATTGATCAGGGCGTCGGGACAATCTTCTATCCGAGCGTGTTTTACGAGCGGCAGGAGGATATGAAGACCCAGAATCACTTCAACTGCCCGATGGTCGTGGCGAATCCGGAGAATATCGCCAACAACGTCGAGGATGTGACCGAAGGGCGCGTGCGGATGCTTAAACCGTTCCTCGCGCTGACCAGCGAAAAGACGGCGGCGGATGCGCTCGTGCGCTTCTTCCGCAAGACCTTCAATATTCCGGAGCAGGAGGTGCGCGACGCGGTTCACGCGGGCTGGGACGAGCAGCAGTGTGCCAAGACCGACGTGCGCGCCGAGGGTCTGAAGGTGCTGCAATGGATGGAGGAAAACCATCGGAAGGGCATCGTGCTGGCGGGTCGCCCGTACCACGTTGACCCGGAAATTAACCACGGTATGCCGGAGCTGATTGCCTCCTATGGGCTGGCGGTGCTGACTGAGGACAGCATCCCCGCGTCCTTCCATGGCGAGCATCCCCTGCGCGTGAGCGACCAGTGGGTGTACCATTCCCGCCTGTATGTGGCGGCGCAGTTTGTCAGCCAGCGGGATGATTTGGAGCTGATTCAGCTCAACTCCTTCGGCTGCGGGCTGGACGCCGTGACGACCGATCAGGTGGCGGAAATTCTGGAACGCTGCGGCAAGCTCTATACGCTCATCAAGATTGACGAGGTGAACTCGCTGGGCGCGGCGCGCATCCGCGTGCGGTCGCTGCTGGCGGCGATGGCGCAGCGCGAAAAGCGCGGCATCGTGGCGCATCCTGTGCCCGCGACGTATCATCGCGTGGAATATACCCGCGACATGCAGAAGAAGGGCTACACCATTCTTGCGCCGAACATGTCACCGATTCATTTCCGTCTGCTTCAGCCGGTGCTGGAGAAGCACGGGTATCACATCGTCATGCTGGAAAACGATACACGCTCCGCGATTGATACGGGCCTCAAATTCGTCAACAACGACGCCTGCTATCCGTCCATCATCACCGTCGGGCAGATGATGGAAGCCGTGCTGTCCGGCAAGTACGACACCGATCGCCTTGCCCTTGCTATGACGCAGACGGGCGGCTGCTGCCGCGCAAGCAACTACGTCGGTTTCATCCGCCGCGCGCTGGCGAAAGCCGGACTGGGGCATATCCCGGTTATCTCCATTAACGCCAACGGCATGGAAACGAACGAGGGCTTCCACTTCACCCTGCCGATGCTCATCGGCGCGGCGCAGGCGATTGTTTTCGGCGATTTGCTGATGCGCTGCCTGTATCGGGTGCGCCCCTACGAAATCGAGGCGGGAAGCGCCAACCGGCTGGCGGAAACATGGTCGCAGAAGATCATCGACCATCTGGTGAACGGCACGGGACGCTACGGCGACCTCTGCCAGCAGTTAGTGGACGACTTTGACCATCTGCCGATTCACGAGGACATGAAGAAGCCGCGCGTGGGCATCGTCGGCGAAATTCTGGTGAAGTATATGCCCGTGGCGAACAACCACTTGGTGGATCTGCTGGAAGAAGAGGGCGCGGAAGCCGTTGTGCCCGACCTGATGGACTTCATGAACTACTCCGTCTACAACGGCAAGTTCAAACACGAGTATCTGGGCAAGGGCTGGACAAGCGAGGCGAGCGCGGTACTGGGCGTGAAGGGCATTCGCGCGCTGCGGCGCCCCGCGTTGAAGGCTTTGGAAAAGTCCAAGCGCTTTGAACCGCCGATGCATATTGAGCAGATTGCGGAGCTGTCCGACCCATTCCTTTCGCAGGGCAATCAGTACGGCGAAGGGTGGTTCCTGACGGGCGAAATGGCGGAACTGCTGCTGACGGGCGTGCCGAATATCGTGTGCATTCAGCCGTTTGCGTGCCTGCCGAACCATGTGGTGGGCAAGGGGGTCATCAAGCAGCTGCGGAAGAAGTATCCGCAGGCGAATATCTGCGCGGTGGACTTTGACCCCGGCGCGAGTGAGGTAAATCAGCTCAATCGCGTGAAGCTGATGCTTTCCGCCGCACGGAAAAACATGGAGCAGGCGGCAAAAGAAGAATAAACACGCGGAAGTAGTATGGGAAAAGCGACCAACTCAATCGCGCGAAAGGGGTCAAGGGGGAAATTCCCCCTTGCGGAGTCCAGAGGCAGCGCCTCTGGTGGGGTTTGGGGCAACGCCCCAATTGTTCCACGGGCGACCAGTATGCGAAACGCGCTCAGCAAAGGCGCAGGCAGCGAAGCGTCCCTGCCAGTAACTTCGCGCTCCCGCAGGAGCGCCCCCAAGCTGCTCTTTCCATCAACTCAACATTGTCGCGCCAAATGGGCGCGACCGACCAGCATGGGAGAAGGTTTTCTCTCGATGCTGGTCTTTTTCATTGCAGGGGAAAAACGGAGAGCGTATCCTACCGCAATAGAAAAGCCCCGGCAGCCGCTGGACAATCGTCCTTGTGTGCTGCCGGGGTTGTTATGCAGTTGGAAAATGTGTTACGCCTGCTCGAACTGCGAGTTGTACAGCTCGGCGTAGAAGCCGCCTTTTTGCAGCAGTTCTTCGTGCGTGCCGGATTCGATGATGTCGCCGTGGCGCATGACCAGAATCTTGTCCGCGTTCTTGATGGTGGAAAGGCGGTGCGCAATGACGAACGAGGTACGCCCCTTTGTCAGCGTGTCCATCGCCTGCTGAATCAGCATTTCTGTGCGTGTATCGACGGAGGACGTCGCTTCGTCGAGAATCAGCATCGGCGCGTTTTCAATCATCGCGCGGGCAATCGTCATCAGCTGCTTCTGTCCGGCGGAGAGGTTCAATTTGTCGGACAGCTGGGTGTCGTAACCCTCCGGCAGGGTGTGGATAAGGTGGTACAGCCCCGTCGCGCGGGTCACTTGGTCAAGCTGCTCGTCCGTAATACCCTCCTTGCCGTAGCAGAGGTTGTCGCGGATACTGCCCTCGAAGAGCCAAGTGTCCTGCAAGACCATGCCGAAGAGGTCGTGCACATGCTCGCGCGTCATCTGCGACAGCGGTACGCCGTCAATGCGAATTTCGCCGCCGCCCAGCGGATAGAACTTCATCAGCAGATTGACCATCGTGGTTTTGCCCGCGCCGGTCGGGCCGACGATGGCGACCTTCTGACCCGGCTGCACATGCTCGGAGAAGTCGTGAATGATGATTTTGTCCGGCGTGTAGCCGAAGCGGACGTGGTCGAACGCCACTTCGCCGCGGACGGTTTTCGTCTGCGCGGGCAGGTGGGATTCGTCGGGCATTTCCTTCGCTTCGAGGAACTCAAAGACGCGCTCTGCCGCCGCCGCCGCGGATTGCAGGTTCGTCGCCGCCTGTGCAAGCTGGCTCAGGGGCGAGGTGAACAGGCGCACATACATCATGAAGGCGACAATCACGCCGAAGGTAATCGTGCCGTTCATCGCCAGCACCGCACCGACGACGCACACCGCCACATACGCGAAATTGCCGATGAAGCCCATCAGCGGCATCATCAGGCCGGACATGAACTGGCTCTTCCAGTCTGTCTCCTGCATTTTGCTGTTGATGCGGTCGAACGCCTGCTGTTCGCGCTGCTCCGCGCCGAAGAGGCGGACGACATTGTGCCCTGTGTAGATTTCTTCAATATGGCCGTTCAGATCGCCCAGCCACCGCTGGCGCGCGACGAAGTACTTCTGCGAGCGGCTCATGATGCCAAGCATCAGCCCGAAGCCCAGCATCGACGACACAATCGCCGTCAGCGCCATGACCCAGTTCGTCGAGAGCATCATCACGACACTGCCGATGAACATCGTCACGGCGGAGACAAGGCTGGTCAGGCTGTTCTGCAGCGTCTGCCCGATGGTGTCCACATCGTTGGTGACGCGGGAGAGCACGTCGCCGGTGGAGGTGGACTGGAAGTAGCTGACCGGCAGGCGGTTGATTTTGTGGGATATGCCGTCGCGCAAGCCCCGGTTGACCTTCTGCGTGACGACGGTCATCACCAGCCCGGTCATAAAACTCAGCAGCGCGCCGACGACGTAGAGAATTATCAGCGTGATGCAGATTTTCTGGATGGCGGGCATGTCAATCTCGCCGCGCAGCCCGGCGGTAATCAGGTTGGTGATTTCGCTGATTTTGTTCGGGCCGATCAGGCGGATAATGACGCCCGCCAAGTCGCCCAGAATCGCGATGCAAATGACCGGATAGAAGGGCTTGCAGTGGCGGATGAGCTTCCCCAGTGAACCGCGGAAGTCCTTCGCCTTTTCGCCCGGTACGCCCCGCCCGCGCATTCCGGGATGACCGCCCGGACGGCGTTTCGTTTCACTCATGACGCAAGTTCCTCCTTTGACAGCTGAGAATACGCGATTTCCTGATAGACCTTGCAGCTTTCCATCAGCTCGCGGTGCGTGCCCTTGCCGACAATCGCGCCGTCCTCAATGACGAGGATGCAGTCCGCGTCGCGAATCGTGCCGATGCGCTGGGCGACGATGATGTTCGTCGTGCCGCTGGTCTGTTCGCGGAGCGCCTGACGCAATGCATGGTCGGTCTTGTAGTCCAGCGCGGAGAAGGAGTCGTCAAAGACGAGAATTTCCGGGTCGCGCGCCACTGCGCGGGCAATGGACAAACGCTGCTTCTGCCCGCCGGAGAAGTTCGAGCCGCCCTGCGCGACTGTGCCGGAATACCCGACCTCCGGGGATTCGACAAATTCCGCCGCCTGCGCGATAGCAACCGCCTTGCGGATGGCAGCGCCCGACGCGTTGTCCTCGCCGTAGCCGACGTTGCTGCTGACCGTGCCGGCGAACAGGAACGCCTTCTGCGGCACAAAGCCGATCTTGCTGCGCAGGGCGTCCTGCGTGTAGTCACGCACGTCCACGCCGTCTACCAGCACCTGCCCGCTTGTTGCGTCATATAGGCGCGGAATCAGGTTGATGATGCTGCTCTTGCCGCAGCCCGTTGCGCCGATGAGGGCAACCGTCTGTCCGTGATGCGCGGTGAAGGAGATGTGGTGGATGGTGTCGCCGTCGGCATCGGGATAGCGGAAGGAGACGTCGCGGAACTCGATTTCGCCCTTCATTCCCGGCTTGCCCTGCGTTTCCTTGCCGTCCACAATGCGTGCCTTCGTGTCCAGCACCTCATTGACGCGGCCCGCGGAAACGGTCACGCGCGGCAGCATGACGAAAATCATCACCAGCATCAGGAATGCCATGATGACCTGCATCGCGTACTGCATAAAGACCACCATGTCCGAGAACAACCCAATGCGTTCCATCATCGCGGCGGGCGACGTGACCGCAATCGCGCTGATGAGCGCCGCGCCAATCCAGTAAATGCCCAGCGTCAAGCCGTTCATCGCCAGATTCATGCCCGGATTCATGACGGACATGGCGATATTCGCCTGCTGGCTGTTGCGGGTCATTTCCTCGTTTGCCTTGGCGAATTTGCCCTCCTGATAGCTTTCCGCGTTGTAGGCGCGGACGACCTGCAAGCCCGTCAGGTTCTCACGCGTGATGCGGTTTAGGTTGTCCGTCAGCGCCTGCATTTTCTTCATGCGCGGCACGGCGTAGAGCATGATGAACACCAGCAGCACGCACACGAACGCAATCACGCCGCCTGTCAGCAGCGACCATTCCCAGCTCTTCGTGCTAATTTTGCCCACGGCAATGAATGCCATAATCGGCGCTTTAATCAGCGACTGCATCCCGAAGGAAAAGAACATCTGCAATTGCGAAATGTCGTTGGTCGTGCGGGTAATCAGGCTGGCTGTGGAGAAGCGGTTGATTTCCTCGTTTGAGAAGCCGACCACCTTGCGGTACATTTCGCCGCGCAGCCGAGCGGAGAAGCGTGATGCAATCTGTGCGGTAAAGAATGTCGTGCAGACCGTTAGCAGCATCGACCCCAGCGCGCACAGCAGCATCTTGCCCCCTGCGAGCAGGATATCGCTCATCTGGCTGCCTTCCGTCTGCACCAGACGGGTGATTTCCGACATATAATCAGGCAGGGCTAAGTCAAGCTGCACCTGCCCAACAATCAGCACTACACAGGCGGCGACGAGCAGCCACTCTTTCCACCTGAGGTGTTTCAAAATCCGTAGCATGGGTTTCAATCCCTCCTTTTCTGTTTGCGTCCGCCATCATACCATAGAAAGATGGATTCAGAATGAACTGGCAGAACATTTTTCAAGATTTTTGGCACTTCGCAGGGAAATTGCGCCTTGATGCGTTTATATAAGTAGGGAAATACCTCCAAAGGAGCTGAGAACGATGAAGAAACGGTGGATTCTGCTGATTTTGCCCTTGATGATGATGGTAATGCCTGTTGCCTCCGCGAACGGCTGGGGCTTGCCCGAGGCCTTGGTGCCGCTTGTGTCGAACACGAATGATTATGACGACTATTATCATTTGGCGGATGATTATGCGCGGAAGGAGAATAGCGCGCGCATCATCATGCAGAGCCGCTATCACAATCAGCTGATTGCGGCGGAAAAGGGCGCAGACGGTTGGGAGGGCGTGATTTATTCGACGACCGCCGTTTATCAGCCGTCGGAGCAGAGCACATCCGGGAAGCCGAAACTCACGCGCATCAAAAATGGCTTCGAGCTGGCGTATCCGAAGGTGAAGGAACTGTACCGCTTTGAGTACATCAGCAATGACTGGGGTGAAATGGCGTATACGCTGATGTATGCGAAGATGGGTAGCGTGGAGATAGAGCGGAAAGAATCCTATCGCTATCTGGTGACGCAGGGCACAGACAGCGCCATGTGGTCGGTGGAGGTCACGCTGGAGAACTTCAACATTCACAATATGCCCCGACGCGGCGTTGGCGACGTGCGCCGGATGCGCAATGTACACAGCAGCATAGCGCTGTATTACAGTTACGACAACGTGGGATGGATTGGCGCACAGACCGTTCCGGGGCAGAAAAGCGGCAAGCAGTCGTACCCGGTCTATACCGCGCCGAGTACGGAGGCATCCCGCGCGGCGAAGGGCAAAGCGTCGTTCAGCACGGGGGATGATTACCGCATCTACTGCACCGAGGGGGACTGGTCGCTGATTGAATACCGCGTCAGCCAGCGGACGAGCCGCTTCGGGTGGGCGCAGATTGGGCAGCCGCCCCAGAGCCTGCGCTTGCATATCCCGATGCTGACGGCGTATGACACTTACCTGACCGACGACCCGCACGTCAGCGAATACCATCAGGCGGAGCTGCCCGCCGGGACGAAGCTGACGATGTGGTACTTGCTGAGCGTGCGCGACGACTGGGCGTATGCCTACGTCGAAGCGACGGTGGACGGCAAGCCGATGTGCGGGTTCGTGCCGCGGCGTGACGTGGTGATTGACGAAGTGGAACTGCCGGACGAAGCAGCGAAATATGTCGGCAGCTGGTATCTGTATTCCGGCAGTGAAATCGGCTATCTGTACCTTCGGCTGGACGCGGACGGGCGCTTCTACTGCTCAGACACCGACGGCGCGCAGCCCTACGGCGGCACATGGTGCGTGGTGCAGAATCCGATGGCTGGGGAGGACAACTTCTGGATTTCGGCGGAAAGCATCCTTGTGCTGAATTACAGCGACAGCATGACGATGCGCTTCGGCGTGGACTATATCGTGTCCACGACAGAGGAGGACGGCGAGGGGCTGACCCTGCCGCTGATGAATCTTGCCTACGGGGAAGGCGGATGCACTTATGTCCCCTATGGCGCGGTAGACAAATACGGCAACTGGGTGGCGGCGGCGGACGGAAGCGTGCGCCAAATGACGCTGCCGATTGAAGAAAGCGAAGGAGTTGATTGAATATATGAAGAAACTGCGGATACTGCTGATTTTGTGTTTGACGCTGGCTGTGACACTGCCCGCCGCATCTGCGAACAGCTGGAATCTGTCCGGGCAATTGCTGGCGATGGTGGAGCAGACACATGACTACGACGACTATTACGCGATGGTGAGCGATTACAACAGAAAAGCCGCCACGACCCATACGATTCTGACCAGCCGCTATCACAATCAGCTGGTCGCGGTGGATGAGGTGAAAGACGGCTGGAAGGACGCTATTTTCTCGACGACCGCGGTCTATCAGCCGTCGGAATTGGACGAGACGGGTTATCCCAAAATCACGCGCACGAAGAACGGCTTTGAATTGGCGTACCCGGATATTGATGAACGGTACTATTTTGAGCTGTCGCACAACAATGAGGGGAGAACCTTTTACACGCTGATGGAAGCGCAGATGGGCGATGTGAAGGTGGAGCGGATAGCATCTTACGGCTATCGGGTGGCGCTAGGCGAGGACAGCGCCATGTGGATGACCAAAATCACGCTGGAAGACTTCAACATCCACAACATGCCGAAACGCGGGCCGGATGACGTGCGCAGAATCAACGAAGCGAGCGAAGGACTGCAATACTTCGCCTGTTTGTATCCGGAGGTGGTTTCGGGGCAGAAGAGCGGCAAGAAGTCCTATGCCGTGTATTCCGCGCCGGACACGTCCTCTTACCGCGCGGCGAAGGGGAAAGCATCTGTCAGCACGGGCGACGATTATAAGCTGTACCTCACCGTGGGCGACTGGTCGCTGATTGAGTACCGCGTCAGCCTGCGGACGAGCCGATTCGGCTGGGCGCAGTTGGGCAAGCACGGCGACGCGACGACGGACGAGATTGTGCATGTGCCGATGCTGACAGCGTTTGACACCTATCTGACCGACGACCCGAACGTCAGCGAATACCATCAGGCGGAACTGCCTGCCGGGACGAAGCTGACGGCACTGTCCCATCCGGACAGGTGGGCGTATATCTACGTCGAAGCGACGGTGGACGGAAAAATCACCCGCGGCTTCGTGCCGCAGCGCGACGTGGTGTTTGATGATGTGGAACTGCCAGATGAAGAGGCAAAGTTGGTCGGCAGCTGGCAGATGGAGGCGGGCGGCGAGTTCTGGGACAACTATCTCCGGCTGGACGCGGACGGGAAATTCTACGGCTCGGACTGCGACGGCACGCAGCCGTATCACGGCACATGGAGCGTTGTGCAGACACCCGCGGACAGCAACCTCTACTGGAGGGGCGACATTCCGACAATCGTCTTCCGCTGTGTCAACGGCACAGTGTACCGCTACGGCGTTGAAGTGTTCAACGATTATGAAGTGGCGGAGGGTGACTATTGCCGCAGCATGAGCTTCATCACCTGCGAGGGCGGCACGGGGTATGTCTCCTATGGGGTGTATGATGAAGGCGGCGGCATCATCACGGACGAGAACGGCAAGCTGATTTTGAAGGAACTCGATGTGACGGACGAGCTGAATTGGGGCGCATATTGGGAAGAAGAGGGGAACGGATGAGAAATTCTCAAAAAAAAGCGTCAAAAAAGTGTCAAAAGTGATGGAAATCCTGCGCAACCTCTTGCAAAATGGCGGCAAATTGGGTAGAATATGAGGTGGGAAATGATACTCTTTCCAGATTCGCCTGTGCCAGTTGCTTGCGTCTTTTCCCCTCTGGCGTCCGGTCGTTCCACTTAGCGTAGCGCTGCTACGCTGCGTTGCACTCCCGTTAGCCAGAGTGAAAAATTCGCGGCGCATCTTGGCACATTCTTATCTGGAAATAGTATAACCCCGTTTGAACGACTAAAGGAGGTATATTCCAATGGCAGTGAAAGTTGCTATCAATGGCTTTGGCCGTATTGGCCGTCTGGCGTTCCGTCAGATGTTCGGCGCTGAGGGCTACGAGGTGGTCGCGATTAACGACCTGACCTCTCCCGCGATGCTGGCTCACCTGCTCAAGTATGACACCGCTCAGGGTTCCTACTGCGGCAAGATCGGTGAAAACCTGCACACCGTGGAAGCGACCGAAGATTCCATCATCGTGGACGGCAAGGAAATCAAGATCTATGCCGAAAAGAACGCGGCGGATGCTCCGTGGGGCAAGCTGGGCGTGGACGTCGTGCTGGAGTGCACCGGCTTCTACTGCTCCAAGGAAAAGTCCATGGCGCACATCGCGGCTGGCGCGAAGAAGGTCGTCATCTCTGCCCCCGCTGGCAATGACCTGAAGACCATCGTCTACAACGTCAACAACGACACCCTGACCGCGGAAGACCAGATCATCTCTGCTGCTTCCTGCACCACCAACTGCCTCGCGCCCATGGCGAAGGCTCTGAACGACAAGTATCCGATCGTGTCCGGCATCATGACCACCGTTCATGCGTATACCGGCGACCAGATGATTCTGGACGGCCCGCATCGCAAGGGCGACCTGCGTCGTGCCCGCGCTGGTGCGCAGAACATCGTTCCGAACTCCACCGGCGCTGCGAAGGCGATCGGCCTGGTTATCCCGGAACTGAACAAGAAGCTGATCGGCTCCGCGCAGCGCGTCCCGGTCTGCACCGGCTCCACCACCATTCTGGTTGCTGTCGTCAAGGGCAGCGACGTGACCGTTGACTCCGTGAACGCCGCCATGAAGGCGCAGTCCTCCGAGTCCTTCGGCTACAACACCGAGCCGATCGTGTCTTCCGACGTCATCGGCATGCGCTATGGCTCCCTGTTCGACGCTACCCAGACCATGGTCGCGAAGATCGACGACGACACCTATCAGGTGCAGGTCGTGTCTTGGTACGACAACGAGAACTCCTACACCTCTCAGATGGTTCGCACCATCAAGTACTTCGCGGAACTGAAGTAATTGAAGGCGTAAGCGTTCCCAAAAACGAAAGTTTCCTGCTCTCTGCTGGCAACGGCGGGGGGCAGGTTTTTTTGTGTGGAAAACGGGATACGTTATGGAGAACATGGATAATTATGGGCGCTGCGGAAATAAATTTGCCATTTAGCTAAAAATATGCTTGACATTTTTTCGGGGGGGGTATAATGGAAGTAGTTCCTTGGGGGCAAGGAATGAAAGCACGAAAATCAATCTCGAATAGTAGGAGGATACGGAAACATGGAAGGGAAAACTAACGGGCTTCAAATCGCAGGGTTCGTCGTATCTTTGGTTACATGCTTCATTTTTGGGTTTTACGGAATCTCCGGCGTGGTGGGTATTGTACTTTCTGCCATCGGGCGCAGCAAGGCGAAAGAAGTCGGCGGTGCAACGGGTCTTGGCACTGCGGGCATTGTTCTGGGCATCATTAGCGCCGTTGGTGGATTGATTGGTGGCATCTACGCTGTTAGTCTGTTTAGCTAATGTAAAAACAATAAAGTACGCGCCGCTCCCGACACTTCCCCGTCGGCAGCGGCGCATTTTCTATTCACTTTTCCCATTCCACCCCATTCCCTCGCCGCCCCTTTATTTTGCAGAAGAAGATTCCGAGACAACCATTGATTTCTGCCTGCCACCTATAAATTACAGAATACAAAATATATTATTGTCACTACGCCGGCGCAATTTGCCTCGCTGTCGGCAATGGTGTTCGTGCTGCCTACGGCTTGCAAAAAACTTGACTTTCAATTGGCTCATCTGCCGTATTTGCAACTGAATTCGACGCAAAATTCATTTTCCGACAAACCAACCCCTTGGCGTGGCGAAGTCTGCATCTGGCGGCACTGTTTACAAACGAAAGAATATGGAATATAATTATTTTAATCCTGCTTCGAGCGGGAAATAAGAAAAAGAGGTGCCCATCATGAAGAAGCTCCTATCCCTTCTGTTGGCGCTGACCATGATTCTCCCCCTGGTGGGCTGCGCGGCGTTCGCAGAGAATGCGGATCCCATCATGATTACCGTCATCGCGACCAGCGACGTGCACGGCAAAGTGCTGCCCATCAACTACGCCACTGGCGAGCCTTCTCCGAACGTGGGTCTGTCCATGATCGCTTCCATGATCGAGCAGGTTCGTGCTACGGAAGAGAACGTCGTTCTGGTGGATGGCGGCGATACCGTGCAGGGCTCTGCCATGACCTATTACTACTCCTACTTCGCGCCTGAAAAGGACGATCCCATGATGAAGGCGCTGCGCCTGATGGACTACGACATGTGGTGCTTGGGCAATCACGAGTTCAACAACGATCTGCCGATTCTCAAGCGTCAGATTGAGTATGTGATGAGCCCCGACAACGGCGAGGAGCATTCCGTGCCCATGTCCGCCGCCAACTTTGTGGCGAAGGGCACCGAGTGGGATTCCTGGATGGGCGTCCCCTACATCGTCAAGGAATTTGAGGGCGTGAAGGTTGGCGTCATCGGCATGGATACGCCCAACATCCCCGCTTGGGAGGTTGAGTCCCACTATGAGGGCATCGACTTCCGCAATCTGGTTCCCACGGTTGAGCACTTCGTGCCGATCCTGCGCGAGCAGGAGGGCTGCGACGTGGTGATTGTCGTGGCGCACTCCGGCGTGGAAGACGCTGTTTCTACCGATGGCAACAACCCCGCGGACTACGAAAACCAGGTTCGCGCAATGATTAACCTGACCACCGGGATTGACGCGGTTGTGTATGGTCACTTCCATAACACCGACTACCGTGAGGACATCCTCAATGCCGAGGGCAAGGTTGTGCCCGTGCTGGCAGGTGGCGGCGGTGAAGGCCTGGGCTTCATGAAGCTCGCCTATGACCCGGCGACCAAGACCGTGACCCCTGTGACGGCTGAAAACGGCTACCGTTTCCTGGCGGATCAGGAAGGCCTGGTGGAAAATCAGAAGGTTGCCACGGCGCTGGCTCCCTACAACGAGGAGCTGCAGGCTTATCTGGATCAGCCTCTGGGCACTGCTACCGGCGCTTTCTCCAATGAGAACATCTCCCTGCAGCCCACCGCGCTGATGGATCTGCTGAACAAGGCGCAGCTGTCTGCGGTTCCTGCGCAGCTGTCCATCTGCGCGCCTCTGACCAGCGGCGCCGAGGTTCGCGACCTGATTCCTGCGGGCGACGTTCCGATGCGTTTGCTGTATCAGCTGTACGTGTTTGAAAACTGGCTCTATCGCGTGAACATGACCGGCGAACAGCTGCGGCTGTGGCTGGAGCATGCTACCACCAACTACACCAGTGCGTGGGACCCCGATTACCTTGGCGGTGGCTACTACACCGATGAAATCTACGGTTTGTACTACGAAATCCACTACTATGCGCCTGAAGGAAAGCGCATCCAGAACATGCAGTATCAGGGTCAGCCCGTGGCGCCTGATCAGGTGTTCTCCGTGGTGATGAACAACTACCGCTTCACCGGTGGCGCCGGCTTCATGCAGGCGGCTGGTCTGACTCCTGAGGATTACAGCCTCACGGATATGTACACCGGCGATACGCTGGGCAACGATAACGGTCAGGTGCGTAACATTCTGGCGCAGTACATCCGCGACCAGAAGGAAATTACCCCCACCGTGGAAAGCACTTGGCAGTTCTTCAGAACCAAGGAAGACGCGATCGCTGCCGGCGCGAAGGTTGTGGAATAATACGCTTTCCAAATGCACCCGCGCCAGCTGCTTGCGCCTTTTCCCTTCTGACTTTCGGTCATTCTACTGAGCGTAGCACTGCTGCGCCGCGTTTCACGTCCATTAGCCAGAATAAAAAATTCGCTTCACATCTTGGCGCATTCTTATTTGGAAATAGTATTACGCTCCCCGGATTTTCGTGATGAATCAAAAAACCGCGCCCTGCTCTGGAACATCTCCGGAGCAGGGCGCTTTTCTATGCAATTATCCAGTTGTGCTCTTTCTAAATTCATCCGTGCCATCTGTCCGTGCTTTTCCATTCTGGCGCATTCTCATGATGGAAATAGTATTATCGCACGCTGTAACGTCCCCGGCTTTCCGTGAGGAAACGTTATTTCTCCCATTCCACCCCGTTCCCCCGCAGCCCCTGCACAAACTCCTCCGGCAGCGGCGCGGTGAACGTCATCCTTTCCCCCGTCCGTGGGTGCGTGAACGAAAGCGTGTACGCGTGGAGCATCAGGCGGGGGACTTTCGCGCCTCTTCCTGACCCGTAAATCGGGTCGCCGCAGACCGGATGCCCGATGGACTTCATGTGCACGCGGATTTGGTGCGTCCGCCCGGTCAGAATGTGGACGTCCAGCAGCGTCACGTTCCGCCCGCGCGCAAGCACCGTCCAGTCCGTAATCGACGGGCGGCCTTCGGGGTCAATTGCCATTTTCTTGCGGTCTTTCTTGCTCCGCGCGATGGGCTGGTCGATGCGCCCGCTGTCCTCCCGCAGATTCCCTTCAACCAGCGCGCGGTAATGCTTCTCCATCTGCCGCTCCTGCAATTGGCGGCTGAGGGCAAGCTGGCTCTGGTCGTTCTTCGCCACCAGCAGCAGACCGCTGGTGTCTTTGTCCAGCCGGTGGACGATGCCGGGGCGCAGTTCGCCGCCGATGCCGCTCAAGTGGTCAAGGTGGTGCAGGAGCGCGTTGACGAGCGTGCCGTCCTCATTGCCGGCGGCGGGGTGAACGACCATGCCGCAGGGCTTCAGGACGACGGCGAGGTCGTCATCCTGATAGAGAATTGTGAGCGGGATTTCCTGCGCGACGGGCACAGCGGGCTTTGGCGCGGGAATCGTCAGGATAACAATCTGACCCTGCTTTGCTTTTGCGCCGGATTTCGTCTCGACTTTCCCGTCCACTGTGACGTTTCCGTCCGCCATCAGCGCCGCCACCCGCGAGCGAGTCAGCCCAGCAGCTTCGGACAGGGCAACATCCAGCCGCCGCCCGTCGCCAGGAATGGAGATAGTGCGCGATTCGAGTGCGTCAGGCATCATTTGCGTCATGATTGATTTTCCTCCAATCTTCCGTGCGGAACACGATGCAGTACGCCATCAGCACCGTGCCGACGACGAGCGCAGCGTCCGCAATATTGAACACTGCGAAGGGGAACAGGGTGATATCCAGCATATCGACGACATAGCCCAGCGCCAAGCGGTCGTAGGCGTTGCCAAGCGCGCCGCCAATCATCAGCGCCGCCGCGGTTCTGCTCCATCCGCTGAGCTGATAGCGGCGGAGGACGAGCCATCCGGCGATAACCGCGGTGACGGACACCACGCCCAGCATCCACGACTGTCCGCTGAACAGGCTGAACGCCATGCCGGTGTTTTCGGCATAAATCCAGCGGAGAACGCCGGGGATGAGGGTGCGCTCATCCGGCAGCGCGACGGCGAGGGCTTTGGTGAAGCGGTCAAGCGCGAGGGTCAGGAGGATGAGCAGGAGAGGCAGCAGCCTTTGGGAAACGGGTTTGCGCATGGTGATGATAGCCCTTTCTGGTGATGATGATTTGGGAAGCGGCGGAATCAGGTCGCGCCCATTGACGCGACAATGTGAAAATGGCGGATAGAGCAGCTTGGGGCGCTTCTGCGGAAGCGCGAAGTTACGGGCAGGGGCGCTTCGTCGCCTGCGCTTTAGCTGCCGCTGCCCTTGCCTTCCACGAGGTTCAGCAGCTGGGTGAGGAAATCCCCGATAATCGGCAGATTCCTTTGCACCAGTCCTTGCAGCAGCCACACCACCAGCGCGCCCAGAAGCGTAAACCCAACCGCTGTCCCTAATCCTCTTGCAATCCCGCCTACAAACTGCATCAGAAGACGCTTCTTCCAGTTCTTCTCATATGCAACAAATTCACTGAGCCGCAGCTGCTCCATCCGCAGCAATTGCTCCTCCATCTTGTTCGCCATCCAGACCGCCCATTCCTTCATTCTCGCACCTCTTTTTTGCGGTTTTCATTTTCTGATAGAATCGCATGATCATGCAGGGGATTTCGCCTCTGTGGAGGTGACAAAGGGGCTTTCTGCTTGCTCCCTTCGGCACTTTAAGCCATAGTGGTGATAATCAGAAGTTTTTGATAGGGGGTGGCTTAAGGCAACACCACACAATTCGGCGGCGCGTCTGACGATGTCTTTTCCGCCATCTGCGGCATGCAAATTCCTCGATTTACCTCCAGTAAATCTTCGAAATTTGCATTTGCATCTGACGAAAAATCCATTCGCCAGCTGACCACCTCATTTGTGCGGTGTTACCTTAATTTTGTTCGGAAAAGTATCTGATTTCCCTGCAAAGCAGAGCTGCCCTTTGTTTTTGCTGGTCAGCATTCCCCCGAATTGGGCAAACGATGCAAAGACCAGAAAAAAGGTGGACAAAAAACAAAAAAACACGCGGAAAACGCTTGACATAGCCTATTAGTTATGGTAAACTAACCCTTGCGAATCGCCGGATTAGTTGGAATAAACTATCCGCGAAAGGACTGACACAAGGAGGTCATGGAACATGATGCCGTTGGGCATGGTGGAAATTGGCGAGTCTGGCGTGATTGGCAAAATCACCGGACAGGATGAGGTGCGTCAGCATCTGGCGGAGCTGGGCTTCGTGATGGGCGAAAGAGTGACGGTCGTCAGCAAAATGGGCGGCAATCTGATTTGCGCTGTCAAGGATAGCCGTGTTGCGTTGAGCCAATCCATGGCTATGCGTGTGCTGGTGAACTGAGGAAAAGGAGGCAGAAGGCATGAAAACCCTGAAGGATGTCAAGGTCGGGGAAACCGCGGTGGTTGTCCGCCTGCATGGTGAAGGTGCCGTCAAGCGCCGCATCATGGACATGGGACTGACCCGCGGGACGGAAGTCCATGTGCGCAAGGTTGCGCCGCTGGGCGATCCGATGGAGCTGACCGTGCGCGGCTATGAGCTGAGCGTGCGTAAGGCGGATGCGGAAATGATCGAGGTTCAGTAATTCTGTTTCCCTTACGATAAAACCTGATTTCGCGTCGTTCCAAGTCTTCCACGCGCATACAGTATGGAAGCGCGCTCAACGCAATCGCGAAAAAGGGTCAAGGGACAGAGTCCCTTGCGGAGTCCAGAGGCGGAGCTTCTGGTGGGGTTAGTTAAGACAAATTCGCATAAGGAGGCGCCGAAAATGGCGATTACGATTGCGCTCGCAGGCAACCCGAACTGCGGCAAAACGACTATGTTCAACGCGCTGACGGGTTCTCGTCAGTTCGTCGGCAACTGGCCGGGTGTTACGGTTGAAAAGAAGGAAGGCAAGCTCAAGGGCAATGACGATGTGGTCATTCAGGACTTGCCCGGCATTTACTCCCTGTCTCCCTACACGCTGGAGGAAGTCGTCGCCCGTAACTACCTGGTGAACGACAAGCCTGATGCCATCCTGAACATTGTGGACTCCACCTCCATCGAACGCAACCTTTACCTGACCACGCAGCTGCTCGAACTCGGCACGCCGATGGTCATCGCGATGAACATGATCGACGTGTCCCGCAAGAACGGCGACAAAATCGACATGAAGAAGCTGAGCGCAGCGCTGGGTGTGGAAATCGTCGAGACTTCCGCGCTGAAGGGCGAAGGCAGCGTGAAGGCAGCTGAAAAGGCTGCCGCTGCTGCCAAGAACCGCACGACGGGCGAACATCCGCACGTTTTCACCGGCTCGGTGGAACACGCGCTGGCGCACATCGAAGACCTCATCGGCGGCAAGGTTGAACCCCGCTTCCTGCGCTGGTACGCCGTGAAACTGTTCGAGCGCGACGAGAAGGTCGTTGCGGAACTGAAGCTGTCCGAAGATGTCAAGAAGGGCATTGAGGAAGCCGTCTCCTCCTGCGAAAAGGAAATGGATGACGACGCCGAGTCCATCATCACCAACCAGCGTTACGCCTACATCAACACCTTGATGCAGAACGCGGTGAAGAAGGGCAAGGCAAAGGGCAGCCTGAGCGTTTCGGACAAGATTGACCGCGTGGTGACCAACCGCGTGCTGGCGCTGCCGATTTTCGCGCTCATCATGTTCCTCGTGTATTACATTTCCGTGACGACGATTGGTACCCTGCTGACGGACTGGACGAACGATGTGTTCGTTGCGGAAATCGTGCAGGGCAACCTTCAGACGTGGCTGGATGGCGTTGGCTGCGCGGGCTGGCTGAGCGGCCTGATTGTTGATGGTATCGTCGGCGGCTGCGGCGCGGTGCTGGGCTTCGTGCCGCAGATGCTGGTGCTGTTCCTCCTGCTGGCTATCCTTGAAGACGTCGGCTACATGGCTCGTATCGCCTTCATCATGGACCGTATCTTCCGGAAGTTCGGTCTGTCCGGCAAGAGCTTCATCCCGATGCTGATTGGTTCTGGCTGCGGCGTTCCCGGTATCATGGCTTCTCGTACCATCGAGAGCGACCGTGACCGCAAGATGACCATCATGACCACGACCTTCATCCCCTGCGGCGCGAAGATGCCGATTATCGGCCTGATTGCCGCGGCTGTGTTCGGCGGCAGCGCGTGGGTCGCGACCTCTGCGTACTTCATCGGCGTGGCGGCGATTGTTATCTCCGGCATCATGCTGAAGAAGACGAAGATGTTCGCGGGCGACCCGGCTCCCTTCGTCATGGAGCTGCCGGCGTATCACTTCCCGTCTGGCCGCAACGTGTTCCACAGCGTGTGGGAGCGCGGCTGGAGCTTCATCAAGCGCGCTGGCACGGTCATCCTCCTGTCCTCTATCGTGATTTGGTTTGCGAAGACCTACGGCTGGGCGCCCGCGGCGGACGTGCAGCTCGAAGCGCAGCAGACCTACCAGACGGAACTGGCTGATTACAACGCGAAGGCGGAAGCTGGAACGCTGGAAGAAGACGAGGAAGAACCGCAACTTGCGCCCGAAATGGATCGCGCGGCTGGCTCTTGGGGCGCTGTGGCGGATATGGACAACTCCATCCTTGGCAAGATCGGCAACCCGGTCAGCGTGGTGTTCAAGCCGCTGGGCTTCGGCAATATGCCGTCCACGGTCGCTACGGTCATGGGTCTGGTTGCGAAGGAAGAAGTCGTTGGCGTTCTGGGCGTGCTGTATGGCGCGGATGACGCGGCGGACGTTGTTGACGACGAGGACATGACCGAGGAAGAGAAGGCGGAAGCCCTCAGCCCGATTGCGACGGCGTTCAACGAGTCCTCGAACGGTCACGGCCGTCTGGCGGCGTATGCCTTCATGATTTTCAACCTCCTGTGCGCTCCCTGCTTCGCGGCCATCGGCGCGATGAAGCGTGAGTTCAACAATGCCAAGTGGACGCTGGCTGCGGTTGGCTATCAGTGCGCGTTCGCTTACGTCGTCGCCCTGATTGTCTATCAGCTTGGCCTGCTCTTCAGCGGCGCTGGCTTCACCGTTGCGACGGCGATTGCCATCCTGCTGTTGGCTGGTCTGGTGTATCTGGTCGTTCGTAAGAATCCTTACAACGACAACCACCTCACGCAGAAGGTTTCCGCCTGATTTTCCATCGGGCTTAACCGAGGAAAGCACCGCTGCATCCGGTGCTTTCTGAAACCCCTCTTGTGAACGCCGGAGGGCTGGCGCGGGTTCTGCATCATCCGCGCTTCCCCTCCGGCATATGTTCTATCGCGCAAAAGCGGTTTTCCTCCATCCGCACAGGCGCAGAAAGGAACGAATCATGGCAACATGGATTGTTGGCGGTGTACTTCTGGTGATTGTTGGCGCAGTCATTTGGAAGATGATCAAGGACAAGAAAAGCGGCAATTCTGCTTGCAGCTGCGGCGGCGACTGCGGAAAATGCAAGGGCTGCCACTGATTTTTCTCAAAACTTGTCAGACAAAAGCGCGCTTCCCGGAAACTTCGGGAGGCGCGTTTTTGATAGGTGGATGTGTTCCGCTGTTCTTTTCCTGTCGCCATCCTATGCAGCGCGCGGCGGATGTGGTATAATACTATTTCCAAATTCACCTGCGCCATCTGCTTGCGCCTTTTCCGTTCTGTCGTCCGGTCGTTCCATTTAGCGTAGCGCTGCTACGCTGCATTCCACTCCCGTTAGCCAGAGCGAAAAATTCGCGGCGCATCTTGGCGCATTCTTATCTGGAAATCGTATAATCAGCATGGAAGCATCACAAAACCCGATGAATCACGTCTCGAAATCCACAAAATCCATTTATGTGCTGATAAGGAGGACACCCCTCATGAGCAACGCTCTTACCGCCCGCCGTTCCATTCGCAAGTTCCAGCCAACGCCCGTATCGCCCGACACCATCCGCGCTATCGTCGCCGTCGCCGCGTATGCGCCCAGCTGGAAGAATTCCCAGACCACCCGCTACACCCTGCTGACCAAGCGCGAGGAAATTGACCGTGTAGCGGACGAATGCACGATGGGCTTTCAAAAGAACATCGATACCCTGCACGCCGCGCCCGCGCTGGTTGTCCTCACGACCGTGAACGGCCGCAGCGGCTACGAACGCGATGGCTCGTTTAGCACCAGCAAAGGGACGCACTGGCAGTCCTTCGATGCAGGGCTGGCGGCGGAAGCCTTCTGCGTCGCTGCGCATGATGCGGGGCTTGGCACGGTCATCCTCGGCATTTATGACGAAGGGAAGGTCAAGGCCGTGCTGAATCTGCCGGAAACGGAGAGCGTGTCGGCGCTGATTCCGATTGGCGTGCCTGCGGAATCTCCTGCCGCCCCCAAGCGCAAGGATGTTTCGGAACTTCTGCGCATTCGATAACCGTTTAATAAATATCAGCCAATTCGCGCTTGTACTCAACTGCCCGTTGTGCTATGATAAAGGAGATGAATGACCCGCCTATCTGATCGGGTCGCAGGGAAAGGAGTTCCCCATGATGAATCTGAACGAAACTGCGGCGCGTCACGGCTTTTGCGTTGACCGCGTGCGCGAAAGCGAAGAGCTGCACGGACAGATGGTGGAAATGCACCACGAAAAGACCGGCGCACAGCTGGTTTGGGTGGATAACGGCGAGGTGAACAAGACGTTCTGCGTCGCGTTTAAGACCCTGCCGGAGGATTCGACCGGTGTATTCCACATTCTGGAGCATTCCGTCCTCTGCGGCAGCGCCAAGTATCCCGTTCGTGAACCGTTCGTCGAGCTGATGAAGAGCAGCATGGCGACGTTCCTGAACGCGATGACTTTCCCTGACAAGACGATTTACCCCGTCTCCAGCCGCAACGAGCAGGACTTCCTGAACCTGACGGAAGTGTATCTGGACGCGGTGTTTGCGCCGCGCATCCTGCAAGACCCGAACATCTTCTATCAGGAAGGCTGGCACATTGAGCTGGACGAAAACGGCGCGCCGCTGTACAAGGGCGTTGTGTTCAACGAGATGAAGGGCGCCATGAGCGATGTGGACGAGCAGATTTACCAGAAGACGCTGGATGTCCTCTTCCCGGACAACTGCTACGGCTGGAATTCCGGCGGCGACCCGAAGCACATCCCCGACCTGACCTACGAGCAGTTCCTGCGCATGTACCGCCGCTATTATCACCCGTCGAATGCGCGCATTTATCTGGATGGCGCTGTGCCGCTGGACAAGGTGCTGACGCTGGCGGAGGAGTACCTGAGCTGCTTCGACCGGCTGGACGAGAAGCACGAAATCCCCATGCAGAAGCCCTTCGCCGCCGAAGCGGAACAGGCGTATGAAATCGGCGCCGAGGAGGATACCGCCGACAAGACCATGCTGACGCTGGCGAAGATTGTCGCGCCGTGGTCGGATACGGTGCGCGTCACGGCGACGGAAATCCTCTTTGATGTGCTGACGGGCAGCAACGACGCGCCGCTGAAGAAGGCGCTGCTGGCGACGGGCAAGTGTCAGGATGTAGGCATGTCTCTGGACAACGCGATGGCGCAGCCGTACATGATGCTGACCCTGCGCAACATTGCCGATGGCAGTGAGCAGGAACTGCGCCAGATGATCCGCGACACCGTGCAGCAGCTGGTTAAAACCGGGCTGGACAAGGACGCGCTGACCGCCTCCATCAACAGCAGCGAGTTTTCCGCCCGCCAGCCGGGCGAACCGTCGGGGCTGCTCCGCTGCATCCATGCGCTTGACGCGTGGCTTTACGGCGGCGACCCGATGCAGCCGCTCCTGTCCGAAGAGCGTTATCAAAAGCTGCGGGAAATGGCGGCGGGCGACGGCTTTGACCGCCTGATGGCAGACCTCCTGCTGGACGAAAGCACGATGAGCATCATTCGCACCGTGCCGTCCCACACGCAGGGCGACGAACTCCGCGCGGAGGAAACGGAGCGCCTGCAGGCGATTCAGGCATCGTGGACGGACGCGGACAAGGAAGCGCTGCGTGTGCAGAACGAGAAGCTGACCGCGTGGCAGCAGACCCCCGACACCGCCGAGCAGCTGGCAACTCTGCCCGTGCTGTCCTTGAGCGAAATCAGCGCAGACCCGCTGCTGATTCCCGCGGCGGAAGCGCAGTGCGGCGCGGCGAAGGTCATCACGCATGATTGGCCCATGAACGGCATCACCATCATGCACTGGTATATCTCCTTGACCGATTTCACCCTGGATGAACTCAAGCGCCTGTCGATACTGCCCGAACTGCTGGGCAAGCTGCCGACGAAGCGCCACGATTCGCTATCCCTCTTCCAAGCCATCAAGCGCGATATCGGCAAGCTGACGTTCCAGCTGCGCGTCATGTCCCGCTGTGCGGAAATGGCGACGCCCGTGCTGGACGTGAGCTGCTCCGTGCTGGATGCGAACGTGGACAAGGCAGCCGCGCTCGTGCGGGAAATTCTGACCGAAACGTGCTTTGACGACAGGGCGCGTGTGCAGACGCTGATTCTCCAGTTGAGCGAGATGGCGAAGCAAAAGGTCATCAGCGACGGCCACAGGATGGCAATGTACGCCGCATCGGCGACGATGAGCGCGGCCTCGGCAGCGCGGGAAGCCTTGAACGGTCTGAGTGCCTGCATGGTGCAGAAGGCGCTGGCGGAGAATTTCGACGCGCAGTACGCGGATTTCCTTGCCCTCTGCGAGCGGTTCAGCAAGGACAGCGCGGTGCAGTCCCGCGTCACGTTCAGCCTGTCCACGAATAAGGCGCTTGACCCCGCCGCGATTCTCTCCGCCTACCCGGTCGGCACGCCCATCCCGGATGCCGCGCCGTATGTCAGTGACCTGCCCGCCAAGTGCGCCTACCGCATCCCGTCGCAGATCAGCTTTGCGTCGCTGGGCTATGATTACCGCCGTGCGGGCAAGGTGTACAGCGGTATTGCGCGCGTGATGAGCAACATCCTGTCCCTAAGCTACCTGTGGAACGAAGTCCGCGTGCAGGGCGGCGCATACGGCGCAGGGCTGAACACCAGCGAGACGGGGCGCATGGTCACTTACTCCTACCGCGACCCCTCCCCGGCGCGTACGCTGGGCATCAACCGCAGCATGTCGAAGGGTCTGCGCGACTTTGTGGCAGGTGATGAGCGGATTGACAAGTACATCATTTCCACCGTCGGTGAAAGCGAACCGCCGCTGGGGTCGGAGAATCAGATTCTTGTCAGCGACGAAAACCTGCTGTGCGGCATCACGCCGGAGGATCTCTGCCGTGAGCGCGCGGAAATGCTCTCCACCACCAAGGACGCGCTGCTCAAGTGGTGCGGCGTGCTTGACCAGATGGCAAAGGACGGCGGCGTGTGCGTCGTCGGACATGACGGCGCGATTGCCGCCTGCGAGAAGGAAGATTTGACGGTTCTGTAAGGGATATAACGTAAAAAGACCCGCTGTTCACCCCCAATGCAGGGATGGGCAGCGGGTTCTCGTATGCTATACTATTTTCACTTTCCCCATTCCACCCGGATCTCAAACGGCATCTGCGCATCCGTCGATTCGTCGTTGTCCCAAACGTGCACCTGATAGCTTTCCGGCGCACCCAGCACGACGAAATACAGATATTGCGTCCCCTCCGGGATATCGAAGGACACCACGCCCTCCTGCGCCGCGCAGGAATCGCCGTACACGCGCGTGCCGTCCGTCAAGTATGCCACGAAGCCGTAGCGCCAGCCCGGCGCGGCATCCACCGCGTTATAAATGCGTGTGTGACCCGTCAGGTTCTCCGGGGTGGCTTCGTCCCCGATATAGTACAGACCGGGGTCGTCCGCCGCCAGCGCTGAACCGGGCTGCAAGCCGCGGAACGACACCGTCACCCGGTTTGCGCCTTGATGGTCGAGCGGAATCGCGCTGAAGCCGTTCGCTTCCGGGCAGGATGCATAGGCGATTCGCTGCCAGCCATCCCCGACATCGTACAGCGTTGCGTCATAGCGCCCCTGCCACGCCGCGCTGTATGGTGCAGCCGCCGCAAAGTCGAACGTGACCGCATGGGACGCATAGCGGTACAGCGCGTCGTAGAACGCGTTCAGGTCGTTAGCAAGGTACAGGCGCATGAACGTCTGATATGCATCCTCCGGGTAGGCGCTTTCCCGCCAAATCCGACTGTACGCATCCAAGCCGTACTGCTCGGTCAGCGCGTAGAACCACCAGTAGTTCTGATAGCGGGTGTACTCGTTTTCCAGCGCACGGTGGTACTGCTGAAACCACGTTTCCATCTCGTAATCGGTGAACATTTCTTCCGGATAACTTTGCCAAGACTGCCACTGCGCGCCGATTTCCCACAGCGCATTGCCCGCGTTCTCCGCGTAACCGTAGCGGAATCCGGCGCGGCTGTCATCCGGCGCACCGCTTTCCAGCGCCTGACAGTATGTCAGATACTGAAAGCAATGCCCGATTTCGTGCGCAATCACTGACCCGGCGGGCTGACACGTCGCGGGCGAAATCCACAATGCGCCGATGCGGTTGTCGTACCCCGCCCCCGTCGCGACCCAATCCGCCGTATACAGCAGGTAGATTTGCAGCTTGTTGCCGCCGGGCAGGGGTTCATCCGCCATGTGCAGCCGATCTACGTTCTCCGCGTAGAACAGCTCCGCCTTTTCCAGCAAATCCGCTGTATCCACCCGCATGTCCGGTGCGGCGTTCAGCGGATTCTCGCAGAACCCCGCCTCCCAGAACAGCAGGAAGTGCTCGCTTTCGGCGCTCCGGGCAAAGCTCCAGCGGCTTTCGGAATCGTCGTAGTCCATCGCCGCGTTTTCCTGCGGTTGATAGAAGCCCGGATGCGCCGTCTCCGCCAGCGAAGCGGGCGTCAGCGTCGAAAGCAGCAGCAGAGACAGCGCCAGTATTCGCCTGAGTTTCATATCCTTATTCAAACCATCCCTTCGGCAGCACATCCCGCTGATGCAGCAGCATGTCGTCGAAGAGCTTCTGCCCGTCCTCCAGCGTCACGCCGCCCAATTGCGGGTCGTTCATGAACGTGGAGAAACCCAGCTTGCGGTCGCAGTGCAGCGCAGCCTGCAAGGTGTTTTCCTGATTGTAGACGTGGCGCGCCACCAGCGGCAGGATGTTCGCCGGCATGTCGCCCGCGCAGATCGGGTCGATGCGTCCGCGCGAGAACAGTGCGTTCGTCTCCACCACCGCGCCAATCGGCAGGTTCGGAATCTGCCCCTGATTCGGCACGTTCACGTTGCTGACCATGTTCCCCAGCCCCAGCAGCGCCTTGAGCAGCAAATGCCCTTCCTCACCCGACGGCGTGAGGTCAAGCGGCTCTTTTCCGCTGAGCAGGTCGTCCGAGCGCTGCATCCGCTTCTTCAGGTCGTCCTCGCGCCATGACACAGGCGTCAGGTCGAACTTCCACTGGTGCGCTGTCTCCGGGCTGTGCAGATACCACTGCGGCAGGAATTCCACCAGATGGCGGTCGCCCGCCGCCGCAATCGCCCCATAGCGCTGGAACAGGTCGAACTTGACCTTGTGCGCGCACGCGAAATGGCTGTTCATCCAGTTGTCCGACCCCAGCTGAATGCCTTCGGGATGCTCCTCCACAAAGCGGGCGTACAGCGGCATCAAATCCATGCCCTGATAGCTGGCGGAGGTAATCCAAGTGAAGTGGTTAATGCCGGTGACAGTGGTGTACAAGTCCTGCCGCTTCACGCCGGGAATGTGCTCCTGCTCATCCAGCATCGCGCACAGCACCTTCTGCGTGCCGAACACCTCGTGGCAGCAGCCGAACGCCTTTACCTGCGGGAATACCTCGCACAGCGTCCGCACGCAAAGCGTCATAGGGTTCGTATAGTTGATGACAAATGCGTTCGGCGCGAAGTCGCGAATCGCTTCGGCAATCTCAACGAACATCGGAATCGTGCGCATCGCCCGCATGAAGCCGCCTGCGCCCACCGTGTCGCCCACGGACTGATATACGCCGACCCGCTCCGGCAGGTGTACATCGCCGCGCATATGCGCAAACGTCCCCGGCAGAATGCTGATGACGACGAAATCCGCGCCCGTGAGCGCCTCCTGCAAGGAACTGCTGACTTCAAACGTCCACTTGGATGCCGCGTCGGGATGCGCCGCCAGCATCGTGCCGATTTTCTGATTGCGCTCCGCCGCCTCGCGGTCAATGTCGTACAGCCGTACCGTGCCGCTGATCTGCCCGTCGGAAATAATGTCGCGCATGAAACCCCACGCCCATCCGCGCGAGCCGCCGCCGATGTAAGCCACCGTCAAGCCTGTCACCTTGTTGTCTTGATGCGTATACATTGCACTTTTCCTCCTTGATGGCTGGTTTTCAGCCTGTATCGACATGATAGCACAGATGCGCGGGTTTTGCAATGCGCGAAAGAGATTCATCTTTTCCATTTAATACTATTTCCAGATTCACCTGCGCCATCTGCTTGCGCCTTTTCCCTTCTGGCGTCCGCTCATTCCACTTAGCGTAGCGCTGCTACGCTGCGTTCCATTCACGTTAGCCAGAATGAAAAATTCGCGGCGCATCTTGGCGCATTCTTATCTGGAAATAGTATAATAGGCATTTATCTGCTGCAAAAACAGCTTCCCCTTTCAGGAAAGCTGCTATCATTTTCCACTTTAGTCCTGTCCAAGCAATTCTGTCGATTCATCTTCGAGAATGTCGCCCAAAGGCATTCCCTGAATGCGGCATTGCGCCAGCGCTTCCTGCGGCGTGGCATATTCGCCAATCAGCGCATACGCCGAACCTTCTTTTTTGTACACGCCGAATCGCGCTTCACGCCCGTCAGGCAGTACTGTATTTGCCGGGTGATACATCGAATCCGTCTGAAAACGATATTCCTGCCCTCGCCAGCCAAAATCCAAGCCAAACCAATGCCCGTCGGATGGCGACCATTCCCCGGTGTATTGGGAGAGAAACTGCTCACGGGTCATCTATCTCAACCTCCTCCGTCACACCCGCCAAAATCCACTGAATCGTCTCATCATCCAGCAGCAGATACTGCGGCGTGACCCGCGGCTGCCACTCCGGGACGCACGCCGCCAGCGCGTCCGCATGGTGGATTGCCAAGGTGTAGCGTTCTCCATTCACGCCGGGGAAGCCCGCTTTTCCATCCGCGCTTTCCGAGTGCTGCGACCAAAGCTGTGTCAGCACCGCTTCCCATGCGTAATATGCTTCCATCTCTGGCGATGCTGCCGGAATCGCCGCATCCTCATCCTCCTGCCGCCACAGCACCTGATACTCTTCCGGCGTTCCCTGGCGAATCTCCGCTGTCGTCGTCTGCCAGCCGGAATTGAGCGTGAAGCCGGCGTTTTGCATAGGCGTGCTTGCCGTCTGCGGCACGATATGCTTTTCGGCATAGAGATAGAGGATTTCGGCGCGGCTTCCATCAGCTGCCGTTTCCGTCACCTGCTGCCGCTTGACGTAGAGTGGGGTCATGCTTTCGTGATAGTCGAACGATGTGACAAGTCTGCCGTCCGCCAGCTGGGACAGCTGAATCCCGTATTCGCTCGTCGGAATCGGGCGCGTTTCGTTCATCAGCCAATCGAAGCAGTATAGATTTGCCAGCCCGAGGATGCACACAATCAACGCACCCAGCAGGATATTGCGGAGGGTGCGGCGGCGCTTCTGCTTCCGCAGCGTCTGGGCGGCGGCGTCGAACGCGGCGCGCGAATCCAACTCGCTTTTCTTTCCGGCGGGCAGGTCAGCTTTGAGCTGATTCATGTATGCCGCGCATTCCGCGCACGTCTGCACATGCGCCGACACCATGTGCTTGCTCCCGTCGCTGGCGACATCATCCAGCACCAGCGGCATCAGGTCGCGGACGACCTCACAGTCTTTCTTCATGCGTTTCGTCTCCTTTCATTGCGTCCAGCAGCATTTGCTTCGCCCGGTACACCGTTACGCGCGCCCAGCTTTCGGATTTCCCGAACAGCGCCGCAATTTCCTTACTGGACAATTCGCAGAAGGTTTTCAGGGTGAACACCTCGCGATACGGTTCCGGCAGACGGTGGAGAGCTTGATGCGCACTCAGGGCGAGACTGTGTTCCGCGACCATCTCCGTGAAATCCGGGACGGACGCCTCCGGCACGTTGTCCAATGGCAGCGGCGACTGCTTCCGCATGACGCGCAGAAACTGATTCCGTGCAATCGCGCAGAGCCATGTGCCGACCGAACTTTTTCCTTCGTACCGCTTCCAATTTTTCATCGCTTGATAAAACGTTTCCTGCGTGAGCTCCTCCGCAAGGTCACGATCGCGGCACAGGCGGATCAGGTAGCCGTACACCATGTCTCGGTACTGCTGATATGCTTCTTCTGCGTCAAGCATCTCCAGCACCTCCCTTCATGAAGTTAGTCGCGCGAAAACGCCAAACGTTACATCCGATTACAAAAAAACATCCGAGCCGTTTGCCCGCCTATGGAGCAACCAGCCCGGATGTCTTTCTTTCGTGCGGGAAACAGGACTTGAATTCGACCGGATTATACATCCTCGATCAATTCTACCACATGATGTAGAACAATGAAAGAAGAATAATCAATATCTTGTGGTATCGACCAACGATAGTAAACCGTGTGTTCTCACGGTTTGGGTACGATCAGACGACGATTTTGCGGTATATCGGCAAATTTACCCAAACCAGATTTTAGCCGACGAAAGTGAAAAAGGCGGCTAAAACACAAAAAAGGAGGACATCAGCATGACCCGTTTCCCGAAAGAAATGACTGAAAATGGTATTCATTACACCCTGCATGGCGACTACTACTTTCCGGATCTCGATCTCCCGGATTCTCCTCGGCAGACTATCGGCCGCTATGGCCGGATGCGGAAAGCCTATCTGGAAGAGCATCGTCCCGGACTGTATGAACGGCTTCTTCTTTCCGGTAAGTTGTATGACCATCTGGCGGAAACAGATCAAGTCTGCCGGGATCGTATGGAACAGATAATCACCCGGATGGCCAAAGCTGAAGGAATCAACGAACAGCTGAAAGCATCGGATCAGCTGGGCTGGGTTTCCCGGATCAACAGTATTCATCAAAGTGCTGAGGAAATCATACTGGATGAACTGGTCTTTGCCTGAATCCGGATCGCCGTCTCTTCGGAGGCGGCTTTTTTATTTCTGTTTATCTGATCGCCAGCATGATCTCTTCACACAATATTGTCATAAAGAAATGCATTTATCGGGTCAATAAATCAATAATCAGTTCAATCACCATTGCTTGCATTGGATTATTGATTCATAATATGTTCGCTTGTGTAATTCTCATGCTTCAGCATTCTCGATTTCCTCCAGAATCTCCTTCATCTCGTCTTCTCTGCCGCGCCGCCGAGCATAGCGCATCATCTTTGAGGGTTCAATGTGATATGTCTCCATTGCTTGTTTCAGCACTTCAGGGTATTCTGATTTACTGTATGCCGATGAGATCAGTTTATCGCAATACATATCCACCAGCATTTTCTCCAGACAGATTTCGTGCGGCGCAGATGCAGATAACGGTGCTTCGGAAATCATATCTGTCACAACAATGCAATCCTTTTCCCAGTACAGGGCATAGTCTGCTTTTTTCGGCTTGTACAGCAAATGCGCATAACCAAGTTCCCGAAGGTGACGGAAAACAAAAATGCTGACGTCCTTTTCCGCTTGAATAAAAACTGTGTTTAGTGCAACCAAATGATTCAGAAAATCATTCATCAATGCTGTCTCAAACACCGTAAAGCGAACCGATGGATACTTATCTGATACTTGCGATATCAGTTTTGCTGCCAGATCAGAATAGGCCGGACGATACATTGGCTTTTCCCGCTCGTTTTGAACCACATATACATTGCGTGCAACCTTTGTTAGGTTCCCACTTTTAAGCATTCCGCAGACAGCCCAATGATAGGAGCTGTCGCGCATTTGTGGGTAGTTGTTTTTCAGCAGCTTGATTAATTCCTGATGGGAATAGCGATGCCCGGCTTCGAGTTTTTTAGAGGTCGCCTCATACCATTGCACGATTACTCACCTCCATTCTGCATTTCGGCAATTTCATATCAATATAGCCATAATACATTATATCGCTTCTGATTCACACAATCAATACACATCGGCAATTTCTAATGAATAGCCGATACTCACTGATAAGTTCTCCTCAACTGCTCAACTGCCCATTAGAAAAATGACTTTGTTGTGCTAGAAATCTCTTGATAATGGGTGGAAAAGAAAAAATAGTTATTCACGATTTGCCAAATCGCACTTGACTAATTTGCGTCAGAGTGATATATTAGAGACAGCCTTAATTGGAGGTGCTGTCCATGTTTATCGGCAGAGAGCGGGAACTTGCTTCCCTGAACAGATTATACAATTCCGGCAAGTTTGAGTTTGTGGTTCTTTACGGCCGCCGCCGTGTGGGAAAAACCGCACTGATCAACCATTTTATCGACGGCAAGCCCGCGATTTATTTCATGGGCGTCGAGAGCAACGCCAAGCAGAACCTGGAGAATTTCAGCAAAAGCATCATGGAGTATGCCAGCGGATATGAGGGGGATATGTCTTTCCTCTCTTTTCAGGCTGCCCTGGAAATGGTATTCAGGCTATCCGAGAAGGAGCGCCTGATCCTGGCCATCGACGAATACCCCTATGTGGCCCGCGCTTCCAAGAGCCTCGCTTCCACTTTGCAGCTGCTGATCGACAAATATAAGGAGCATTCCAAATTGATGCTGATCCTGTGTGGCTCGTCCATGTCCTATATGGAAGATCATGTACTGGCTTACAAAGCACCTTTGTACGGCAGGAGAACGGCGCAGATCAAGCTGCTGCCCTTTAATTTTGCGGAGACCTGCGGTTACTTTAAGAACTTCTCCGCTGAGGACAAAGCCCTGGCTTACGGGATCATGGGTGGCACTCCGCAATACCTTCTACAGATGAGCGACAAGCTCAGCATCGAGGAGAATATCAAAAACACCTTCCTGGACGCCACTTCCTCGATCTATGAGGAGCCCATAAATCTGCTGAAACAGGAGGTCCGGGAGCCGGCCATCTATACAGCCATCATTACCGCCATTGCCACCGGATCATCCCGCATGTCGGAGATCTCAGGCAAAGTTGGCGAAGACACCAACGTCTGCTCCACCTACCTGAAAAACCTGATCACGCTGGGCATCGTGCAAAAGGAGCTGCCTTACGGAGAGAAAGCGTCAAAAAAGGCGATCTATTTCATCGACGACAACATGTTCCGCTTCTGGTACCGGTTTGTGCCGGAGAATGCTTCCCTGATCTCCCGCGGCGCAGCAGACCTGGTATATCAACGCATCGAACCGTACCTTTCCGACTACATGGGCAAGGTGTTTGAGGAAATCTGCAAGCAATACCTTTGGAAGCTGCTGCTGAGCGGAAAGTCCCCGGTGGAATTCACTTCCCTGGGCCGCTGGTGGGGCAACGATCCTGTCCATAAACGACAGGCAGAAATTGACATTATGGGCGAGCAGGACAAAAATACCGCCCTCTTTGCCGAATGCAAATGGACCAACGAAAAAGTTGATCTCGGCGTGCTGGAAACGCTGATAGAGCGCAGCAACCTTTTCGCTTATCAGAAAAAGCATTTCTTTCTCTTCTCGAAGTCTGGATTTACAAAGGGATGTATCGAAAAAGCAAAGCAGTTAGGGAATGCGACATTGAAAACATACGCCGATATGATACATGATAAAGGCGATTGAAAGAAACCGCCTGTAATGAATGGGGAAATTTAAAACTACAATAAGCAGATGTATTGTGAACACTGTGGTAATTCGTTGGATATTGAAGCAGAAAGTATTAAGGAGTAACGCACATGGCATCATTAACACATGTCTGTATGTGGTCCGATCATGGCTGGAAACGGATTACAGCAGAGCAGGCAGCCAGGTTACATCCAGGCGGAACTGTATCTGCTCGCAGCGGGCTTTTTATGTGCGAACTCTGCGGACAATACGTTACGCTTACTGATGGCGACATTAATGTACGCTATTTCAAACATAGTGCGTATGAAAAAAGTAAAGATTGTCCTGAACGTACATTTGGGTCCGGATACACTCCCTCTTATAGCTCGCAAGAGCACGATTTGCCAATCCGCATAACAAGTATATCATCATCTTCTTACAGGTTTGAGCTTGGTTTGATTCGTGCCCCAATAAGTTCTCTTAGCAAAGACTTTCGCATTGAAATCAAACCAAAGGGGGCCTCTGACGTATCCTTTGTTTTCGCCAAAGAACGGCTGAATTCTGATAGTATAACCTATCTTCCGATCGGTGATAGACCGTTTGAAAAGTATGCGCTCAATTTCAAAAACGGCAATGATCAAATTCGTGAATTCTGGCCGGCGGAAATCAATGGTATAGATCCGGAAGGAGCATTATTTGAAAAAAGCTCTGGGCAAAAGCTTTCATATGATGCTGATGTTGAGATCGGGAAAGAATACTATCTATTAAAACGCGGCCACCTGTATGTGAAAGCATATAACGGCATAACCATACGAGAAATCCTGCAGAAGCGAACCGGGTGGGAAACATGGAGCCTATATGAGATTTATGCGGCAGAATTTAACGAAGCCGCTGCTCGGTTCTATCTTGACTTTCATTGCCGCTTGACTGAGCATCCTGTTTCACTGCACCCGGTATGGCCGCTATTCATCGAAGGAAATTATGTAATTAAACACAATCAAAACAATATGTACATGCTGGTCGAAGGCAACGTGTCAGCGGTCAAAACCTTCCCTTCTGTAGCTTTGCGTCAGTTGAGTCATAATTCATCGCAAACCAGACTGTACGAGGTATCGTGTGCCGGAAGGCAGCAGTTAATTTCTGCCGGTCGAACACGGGCATTACAATACACATACCTTTGGAGAGAGCCGCTTGATCAGATGGGCATGGTGCCAGAAGTATCGGTTACTGACCTTACGGGCGGTGCAGTTGCTTCTGGTGAAGCGAATATCTTACCTCACAATAAAACGCTGCGTATCAAATCATCATTTGACGGAGAACTTATTATTTCCAACAAAAGCCATGTTGTAGATAAGCGAAAGATAACAGCTGATAAATACATGGAACTGGACGGGTTAGCCTTTGGTATCAGCATTCAAATTATGATCGGCTTTGATGTCATTTGGCAGATTAACTTTAAAAAGCAACGGTTAATCAGGATCAACGAAGATGTCGAAATGCTAAAGCATATTACCAACGTATCCGGGGTAGCAATCCCAGCCCCGCATTCTTTACGCAATATATTAGCAGGCATGCGCTCCTATCCAACAATATGCCGATGGATACGAATGTGTATAAAGAATAATGCCATAGATGAGCAGGCATACCGCAGATTGCAAGAGACCTATCGCCGCATGAATATGAATGGATAAGGAGAATCGCTATGAATTACATTGAACTCCTCACTCAGGAAGAAAAGGTAAACCTCTGCGGAATCATGGGGGGAAGAGATTTCAAGGAATTGTTCAAACACAACGAACGAGAATTTCAGAAAATACGAAAAGGATTCAGGGCTAAATCCTTAACTGAAGAACTTGCGTTATCAATTGCAATCGCTAATGTGGACAAGCCCTTTATTGCATCATGGGTCAACACAAGGGTACAGATTTGGCTTGATGAAATACATGAAAATATAACAAAACTTGAAGGTGAAGGTTCTGCGCATGATATTGCCCTGGCAACAACGATGCTGGATTCCTTCTTTTCACATGACGTTGATTTGTACCTCAAGCTCGCTGGAATTACAATGGATGAAGTCTCCCGAACTGAGCTTCGTACAACAATGGAACGTATTGAATCTGACCGTGCTAAAGAAGAAAAGGACGCCGATCGAATTAAAGCATTAGAGGAAGAGAAACAACGTTTGCTCTGTCAAATAGAAGATTGCCATCAAAGCGCCAGTCTGCTAAAGACTGAATACGAGCAAAGGATTCAAGAGATAGAACAAGAGAAGAAGGATTTAGAGTCTTCTTTGGCTGCGGCGCAAGAGAAGATTTCAGAATTGCAAACATCTCTAACCGTTGCCAAAAGTGATGAGAGCAGCCACCTTTCGCAATACGACGATACCGATATTTCTTCTCTGCCCCCGGTTGGCAGCGAAGAAACCATTTCTTTGTGCAATGTGATTTCTGACTACAGCGGACAGAAATGGCTTATACGTTTTGCTGATTTGAGCCACAATGGACACTATCACATGTTCCATAGAAATGAAGAACTCCCACCCTACTTTTCAAATAGGGATAAAATCTTCTATAAGGACGGCCCTTCCACTGACGGCTTTTATGGAATCTGGTCGTGGTCTGCAATTCCAAACGAAAAGGATCCTTCCAAGGATTATATTATATCAAAATACAATGTTAATCTTGATGCCATTGAAATAGCTACTATTCCAGAAGCCTCCTCTCTTGAAGAATTGATTCACCTGTTAAAAGACGGGTTTGTATACCAGCCACATAGTAGAAGAATCATGTTTTCTTTATACGCATCCAAAGGGCAATACATGGGCATTCTGTGCAGCATAAAGGAACTCAATGTTACCAATGGAAAGGTCTCCTTTGCTGAAGATTGCATCGAAGTACCAGTTTACGAATTCAACAGTGACAATATATTGCGTTTAGAAAACGGCCTATCTTTTTATAGAAATGCGTTTGCCGGTCTTCCGAATAAACTTTATCAGTTAAAAAGCCCACTCGATATTGTAAAGAATATTGTTTTCTCATCCATTTCTTGGGCAACCTATAAAACAAGAGGATATACTCGTGCTGAGTATAGAAGTTTCAAGGATTTTCTCGGTGCGATTCCGGTAGAAGATATAATACAGAGAATAGAAGCTGAATGCCGCTGTTCTGATTCCGTGGCAAAAGAACTCTTGGATGAATTCCTGTGCATAGCCTGGAAATATGTTGACGGTGACAGTCTGGAAGACGATGTGATCCTCTCGGCTATTTCCGCAAGCTCTGAACTGCAGGAAAGAACGAAAGCTCTTATTCGTGCGGATTGGGAAGCAGAGAACAAAGGCTTACTGGCAGACGCTCAAAAGGAACTCGATGTGCTTAATGCCAAGCTGGAATCTGTCAATACCAGTTTGACTGAGGCTCAGGAAGCCTTTAATAAAACCAAGCTGGAAGAAGAAAGACTTTCAAGCGTAATAGCTGAAAAGGAAAAGCTGGCTGAGAATGTTGAAGCAGCAGTTGCTGATAGAATCGAAATGGCACGTAAAAATGCAGCAGGCTTCATTGCCAACATGGCTTTCGTTGACAGACATCCGAATGAGGCTGCAGCAAAACAAACGCCTAAAGCAGTTGAAACTTTGGCCCAGCCCGTGGCTTCTCAATATCATGCCTATTCGGCAGCGAAGGAACTCGATGATCTCGAAGTCCATCACTCTTGGAATGAAGTCATTAACACAGCTTCGTTTGAGTTAGGCGAAGCAGGCGTTGCAGATAGATACAGAAATGGTCTTGCGGCTTTCTTATGCGCTGCCTACATTGAAAGACAACCTATTCTTCTTGTCGGACCGAATTCAATCGATATTTCGAAAGCGCTCTGCGCAGCAATAGCGGGACATAAGCATGGAATGCTCTCTTGTGAGGGTAGTTATAGCAGCCATGTGCTCCAAGAATTGGGGCATGATGGCGAGGATATCGTAATTATCAACAATCTCTTTGCAAGCGGGTGGATGAATCGACTCCCAGAGATCCTTTCGAAAAAGGATATTTTCTATGTTGCTACCCATCCCTACGCAGAGGATATTCAAGTTGAGCCTAAAAGCCTGTATGGTTTTATGCTGCCACTGTTCACAGAGTTTTTTGTGGACAATAAAGCATCTGGTAAGTACTATGGCGGATACTTTGCAGATGACTTTAAACCATACGCGGCTCAACCAGCATCAAGCAAAGAATTGAGAATCCTGTCAAGACTTTCGTTGAGCACATTGGTGAAAAATCGGATTAATAGCGTTATTTCTACCATGCATGGCATCCACTCTTCCACAACAGCGGATGAGGAGTTTATATTCGCTATTCTTCCAATTGCATATGCAACACTTGAACTAAATGACCTCACGGAGATGATTGCAGACCCGCAAAAAGGTATTGAACTATCCGCAAGCCTTAAGCGTGATCTGCGGTTTATCTTAGGAGAACTCTGATGAACAAGTATAATGGATTGCTTTCAGCAGTGGCTCAAAAGTATAACATCCGCAGAGGCCTGCAAGAAGCTGAAAACGATTGGAAGACACGATTGATTTATAGTGTCTGCGGAATGATGGCTTATGCATCACTTTGGGACGAGACGGAGGATGAACCCGTTTCCATTGTGCACTTAAAAAGAAAAGTCCGTAGCATGCTGTCAAGTTATAAATCGATGTATCCAGAGCTCTCCAACAGCTTACCGTATATTTCTGCAGAGCTTGAAGATGAAATTGCCGGCCTATTCTTAAGCACTGGAATGGTTTATCACCGTCCCAACCGAATAGCCCCATCCATGAAACACGAAGAATCACATTGCAATATTGTTTTTCAAAGAGGTATTGGCCTGGATAGTATCTCTTGCGTGTCCGGCATTGGATTCTATTCAAAGCTGGAATGTATATCAAACCCAGACGGGATTAAAACAATGTTTGGCTTGGAACAACAGGCTTTGTGGGACTTGTGGAATTCAACATTGACCACTGCTTCCTGGAAAGCAGCCCCGTCACTTGAACAAAATACTGAGTATCTTCGTCTAAAGCCTCCTTTTTCTCGGGGTTACTGGGAAAATAAACCGGATACTACGGGTTTGGTTTCGATACTTCGAACCGGAATAAAAGGTTCACAGTTGTACTATATTTATCGATATTCTGACAATGCAATGGAGATTAGTCCTCTCCCGCAGTGGCAGGTCGAAAACCATCATTATAGGTCTCTTGCATGTGCCTGCCTCCATAGTTATGGGGCGTTACCGCCGATAGAATATGTTAAAGATGGCGCATTAGTTCATATATGGATGAATTATCTGCTACCACCACATGAACTCGAATTTGTGAAGCTTTATAGCTGGCCTGAGGTATGTACATCGCTTCCGTGCGATTTCAAGCGAAAGCTCTCAACAGAAGTATTTTCCGCTATGAAAACGGTTTTGTCTGATCAGGGATATGAGTTTAAAGGAGAGATGATCTGATGCAAAACGGAGCAAATTCAGTTCATAAACTGTTACGAACAGAACTGGAAGATTACATTAAGTCTCAGTATTTTGGTAAATCCCCTCTTCTTCTTTCAGCCCTAAGCAATCACATTGACGATGAAGGTTTACTATATCAAAAACCGTTTATTGAGTCATCTCCTGCATATGTCACTGTACCCAACGGCATTAATACAGCTTCTATAGAGCCCTGGATGAAAGAATACTTCTTACAGCTGGCGCAGGCTGGTATCGGGGTCTTTCCATCTCCATTTGCTCATCAGATTTCTGCGCTCGAAGCGGCAACAAAAGGCGAAAACCTATTTGTATCAACAGGTACTGGTTCCGGTAAAACCGAGTGTTTTATGTGGCCTCTTCTCGCAAAAATGGCCACCGAAGCTAGGAACTCAAAGGAATCATGGGCAAAACGAGGCATTCGCACAATCATAATGTATCCTATGAATGCCCTGGTTTCCGATCAGGTCAGCAGACTCAGAAGGATGATTGGAGACCCCGATAAGAAGTTTATCAAAATTTTCCGAAGCACCTGTGGCGATAGTGTTCGACGGCCCCAGTTTGGTATGTATACCGGCAGAACGCCATATCCTGGAGCTCAGCCTTCTACAGAACAAGACAGAAAACTTGAAAAAACTTTAGCGAGAATGTCATTTCCCCAAAGTGATTCTGAAAAAGAGTTTTTCAATCAGCTTCTCAAAGAGGGAAAGATTCCGGCGAAAGCAGATATGAATCAATTTCTTCAGGGACTTCACGAGAGCAGGCACATTCCAAACGATGAGGATGCAGAATTAATAACCCGCTTTGAAATGCAGCAGTTTTGTCCGGATATTCTCATCACAAACTATTCCATGCTCGAATACATGCTACTGCGACCCAGAGAGCGGAAAATCTGGGATGATACCCGTGAGTGGCTTGCATCGTGTAAAGAGAATAAACTGTTGTTTGTAATCGATGAAGCACACATGTATCGTGGCTCATCGGGCGGTGAGGTTGCTTTATTGATTCGCAGGCTCTTTCATAAACTCGGCATTAGCCGTGATCGTGTACAGTTCATACTCACCACCGCAAGCATGCCCAATAAGAATCAGCAAGATTATGATTCAGTAATGAAGTTTGCGAATGAGCTCACAGCTTCCGACACAGAAACGCAGTTCCGCTATCTTACAGGTGAAAGAGAAGTTATTGATGGACAGCTTAAGTATGGCATACCATCCGAGCTTCTCTTGAATGCAGATCCAGGTGAATTTGAGGACAAGGATGAATTGAAACTGTCTGCTCTTTTATCGTTCTGGCGTCAGTTAGATGGTTTTGATCGTACCCTTAACTCCTTGGAAGCTGTTTGTAATTGGATGTATGGCAATCTGGTTTATTACCGTCCATTCCATGAACTCATCAAGTATTGCCGAGGGAATGCTGTGTCCCTAGGTGAGCTGGCCACTGGTATTTTCCCAGATCTCGATCAAGAAAACGCACTTAAAGCGGTTAGCGTTCTTTTGGCAATTGCTCCACTTGCAAAGAATGCCAAAGGATCTGTTCTTTTTCCAGCGCGCATGCATATGCTTTTTAAAGGAATTTCCGGCGTTTATGCCTGTGCTAATGCAGATTGTAATTGCTCTCATACAGAAGGAGGCCTCACTCTCGGAGAAATATATTTGTCGGATGGTAATTTGATTTGCCCACACTGCGGCAGTGTTGTATACGAACTATACAATGACAGACGCTGTGGCGCTCTGTTTTTCAAGGGCTATGTACTTGAAGATGATGCAGAATTACATGGCAATGTTTACCTATGGCGTTATCCTGGCCAACTGATGGATCACCGAATGAAAGAGGTGCATCTATTTATTCCGACTGAAGATTTTGAGCTGCCCGTAAAGCAAGGGAAAAACGCCATCAAACCGTGTTATCTTGACGTTAAAAGTGGGTTTATTAACTTTACAGACGACTCCTCAGCCGGAAAACCATGGGTTAGAAAACTGTACTACTGCAATTACTCTGCGAAAGGAAGGCCGCAGATCATAACATTCCCGACTTGTCCGCATTGCAGACATCAGCTTTCCACATCACAACTAACCTCATTTAGCACACGCGGTAATCAATCTTTCTTCAATTTGATAAAATCACAGTTTCAGCTGCAGCCTGCTGTGCCAGGGAAAAACGAAGATCCTGACCGTTTCCCTAACGAGGGACGGAAAGTGCTGCTGTTCTCTGATAGTCGCCAGCGCGCAGCGAAATTAGCCAGGGACATGTCTGATGCTTCAGATATTTCTGCAGCAAGACAGTTGTTTGCTATTGCAATCAAAACAATGGAAGAGCAAACAGTTGAGCAACCCATGAATTCCCTATATGATTTCTTTTGCCTTGCTGCCGGTCAGCACCATGTACAAATGTTCCATTCTGATGAACGCATAAAATTCGCTGAAGACTGTACTTCTGCGTTGAATAATTACAGTCGATGTGTAAAACGAGGGAGAGAATATACTCCACGATTCACTATTGCGAATGCACCTGTACAGATGCAAGAATACCTCCTTAGATTGTTTGCAGGCGGCTATAATACTTTATATGACTCTGCCACAAGCTGGATCGAGCCTACTGATCAAGCGCTGTTCGATGCGGTCGATGCTCTTGATGAAAATCACATAAAGGTAACCGAGAAAGAGTTTATCGATGTTTTTAATGCTTGGATGCTGTCTATTTGTGATATGTATACTGCCCTGGGGCATACCATCAGCGACACGGTTCGATTGAAGGTTCGCCCAAATTATGGTGGTTACGGCCTTGAAAAAAACTGGGAGTTTTCCAAGGTGATCCGTGAAATCATGGGTTGGAGTGACGGAAATGAAGCTGAGATGGCGTGGAAACGTGTGCTGAAAGAAGCCTTCCTCGATGCCGCACAACCCGACAATGGGAAACTATACGTTGATCTTTCCAGAATTAAGACGCGTTTCGATACTATGCATGCATGGTATAAATGTGAACAGTGTTCAGAACTAACACCTTTCGTTCTGAAACACAAATGCCCGAGCTGCGGTTCAACTCGCATCCATAAGATGGAACCTGAAGAATACGAAGCGCTCAGTTTCTGGAGAAAACCGGTTGAGGACGCAATTCAGGGTGAGCCAATCCATGTGATTGATACAGAAGAGCATACTGCTCAGCTATCGCATAAAGATCAACGGGATGATCTTTGGAGCAAAACCGAACAATATGAACTGCGCTTCCAAGACTTGATTCAGGAAGGTGAAACCCCTGTTGATATCCTCAGCAGCACAACTACCATGGAAGTCGGTATTGATATTGGCTCCTTGGTTGCGGTTGGATTGCGGAATATTCCGCCAATGCGTGAAAACTATCAACAGCGAGCAGGTCGTGCTGGCCGGCGTGGATCCAGCTTGTCTACAATTGTCACTTTCTGCGAGGACGGGCCACATGATACATTGTACTTCAATGATCCTGTTCCTATGTTCCGAGGCGATCCCCGCAAACCGTGGATTGATATTCGAAGCGAAAAGCTTATCCAACGCCATTTAGCTATGGTTATCCTCCAGGGGTTCCTGGCTAAGCAAAATATGAGCCTTGATACGATTCCTGCCGCTGCTTTCCTCCAAGATTATCTTGATGATTTCAAGAACTACTTATCTTCTTATAATCCTGATAGTGATAAGCTTCTGGTGCCTATTGGGGCTGCTTTCCATTATTCAACATTTGAAAAAGAACTCAAAGAAGCTTTTGAAACTCTGAAAGAAAAATGTCAGGCTCATCCTGAGCTATTTGGGGTGGATGAAGGCGCCAAGGAAGGCGAGGCAAAGGTCCTCCTGGATGCTCTTTATGAAGAAGGCATCATCCCGACATATTCGTTCCCAAAGAATGTTGTAGGTACTTACATACCAGATATGTATGGGAAAATCCTCTATGAGGTTGACCGTGGGCTTGATGTTGCTATTGGAGAATATGCGCCTGGCAGGGCAATCGTTGTGGATAAACAAACATATCAGATTGGCGGATTCTATTACCCCGGAAGTGAACGCCGTCACGGGCAAGCCTTAACGCCAGCTCGTGCCTATACCGAAGACCCGAATTATGTGAAGCAGGTCATTTCTTGCGCAGAGTGTGGATGGTTTGGATTGATGGAAGAAAAAACAAAGCATTGTCCATTCTGTGGAAACAAGGATCTAAGAATCTCGAGAGAAATGATGCGCCCTTGGGGTTTTGCTCCCAGAAATGCCGAAGCAATACCAGATGTTCAGTTGTCAGAAGAGTATACCGCCGTGCAGCAGCCTCTGTATTCAACGCTTCCGGATGCCGAAGAGATGAAACTTGCTCCGGGCTGTAAGAACATTCGTATTGCTTCTCGTACCAATCAACGCATTATTATGCTTAACAAAGGTTCAGATGATAAAGGCTTCATGGTATGCAAGGACTGCGGAGCTTCTATGCCTGGTGATAACATTTCGGTTCTGAACGATATTAACAGGCCATATAAGTCCAAGTTCGCACGAAACAGATGCCGCCATGGTAATTCATTTAACGTGAATCTTGGCTATGACTTCATTACGGATATGCTGGTACTTGAATTCACGATTGACGACAAAATCATTGATGCGCGGCGGTATGACAATCCATGGCTTAGCCGTGCAGCCCAATCTTTAGCCGAAGCACTGCGATTGGTAGCGAGCAAAAAGCTCGATGTTGAGTTCACCGAACTTGTCACTGGCTATCGACTCAGAAAGGGAGCTGAAGCATCTTATGTTGATATCTATCTTTATGATAGTCTGTCAAGCGGAGCTGGTTATGCTGTCAGTGTAGCTGATGTAATTGATGAACTGCTATCCGACATGAAGGAACTGTTGAGCTCCTGTGATTGTGGATCTGCATGCTCAAAATGCCTGAAGCACTACAGGAATCAGTATGTACACGGTATGCTTGACCGCTTTGCAGCGCTTCAGCTTCTTGAATGGGGGATTGAAGGAATAAAAGCATCTCCTATCAATCCCGAGAAGCAGATTAGCATGATTAAACCTTTGACAAGTATCCTTAAACAATCAGGCTGTGAGATTTTCACTGATAGTGAGATTACCGCAATTGGCCACAGAAGCAAAAAGAAGATCGTTATCTATCCAGCGATGTGGGTTGAACCTCATGCATCCAACACTGTTTTCGTAAGTGATGCATATATAAAGTACGCCAAGCCATATGCTGTCCAAAGAATACTCGATAATACTTGAAGTAGAATGATGCTTCTACGCAGTTGCCTATGGGAAAAAATATGGATCTCACCAGCATCTGATACTCAGCAGGAGCCTAATAATATGCTAGCTATGAGCTTTCCCTATTACAGGATTATCCAATGTAATTACCCCATCACCTGCTGCACCCGTCTCAGATACTTCGCTGGGATGGGTTTTTCCAGTTTCCAGACGATATTCATGGGCTTGCTGCCGGTATGGCTGACATAGGTGGCTTTGCCCAGGAAGGTATAGGGCGAGGTGCCCAGGGCGTCCTGCTTGAACTCGCGGACGAACAGCAGGATCCTTCCGCCTTGCGCGGCGTGATGGATGTACCGGCGGCCGGTAGGCGAATCGGCCGCGGTGGTGGACTGGCTCTGCCAATGGAACAGGGAGGGACTGATGGCGTAGTCCTCATACATGGTGGTGGGCGAATAATCCTTGTCGCTCTTGTTGAGGGTGATCAGGAACACGTCGATTTTCTTCTCCGGCAGATACAGCACACCCTGACGCATGGCGCTGAAATTCTTATAATCCAGCGCGGCCAACAACTGCCGTTGGGTATAGGTGCAATGCACATCCAGTGGACATTCAAAGCCCAGGTCGGTGGTGGAATCAATAAAGTCGATGTTGTTGTACTGATACCGTAGCAGCTCCTGCAGTTCGCCCAGCATCACTGAGCTGTCCGCCAGGCTGTACAGCTTTTCCAGCACCTCGTCATTGTTCCAATCCTCGGCATAGCTGTCCCACACCGTCATATAGAACATTTGCAGCATTCGCTGCCCCAGCGGCGGCAGCTTCGCGAAATCCACATCGTCCAGCCGGGGCAGAATGTTCAGCAGGAACTGAATCCACCGGCGGGAATCAAAGGCCGAAAAGCGATAGAGCACCTTGCTGAGAGTCGCTTCGATCTCTTCCGTGAAGTCCTTCCGCACACCGGCTTCCACGCACAGGCGGGCAAAGGTGACGCCCTTGCTGTAGATATCTCCTGGCGTCAGATGATACCAGTCCAGGAAGCGTGAGAAGGTCAGTTCCTTTCCGCTGTCTTCCGCGAAGGAGCGGATGCGACTGACCAGTTCGCCGTGGCCCCGGAAGCTGCGGCTGATGTTCTCCAGGACCGCGTGGGCAGCCTTCTTTTCCAACTGAATGTAGCAGCCCTTGGGTGCGCCGGTAAAGCCGCGCTCGATTTCTTCCTTGACGCTGTGGTGGTCATCGCCCAGCAGCGCGGCAAACTTCTCCTCGAAATTGTAACGCCGGTTGGCAGCGCCGATGAAGTCCAGCACCGTCAGGCAATCCTTGCCTTCGCTGAGGCGCAGGCCGCGGCCCAGCTGCTGCAGGAAAATGGTCAGTGATTCCGTGGGCCGCAGAAACAGTACTGTGTTGACCTCCGGAATGTCCACGCCTTCGTTATACAGATCCACCGCGAAGATTACCCGCACATCGCCGCTGATCAGCTTATCCCGGGCAGTGCGGCGCTCCTCATCGCTGGAATGACTATCCAGCGCCATGGCGGGGATGCCGGCAGCATTGAAATGATCCGCCATGAAATGGGCATGCTGCACCGATACGCAAAACCCCAGGGCCTTCACCTCGTCCATGTCGGCGGCATAGCGCACCAGACTTTGGATCACGTGATCCGCGCGGCGCTGGGCTGCTGCGCCGGACAGAGTATAAACGTTGCTGAGTTCCGTCCGGTCATATCCACCCCGCACCCATTTTAGCTCGTTCAGGTCGATGGTGTCGGACACGCCGAAATACTGGAAGGGGCAAAGCAGCTTCCGGTCGATGGCTTCCGGCAGGCGGATTTCCGCCGCAATGCGGTAATCGAAGAAGCGCAGGATGGACTTGCCGTCCATGCGCTCCGGGGTAGCGGTCAGGCCCAGCAGCACCTGGGGCTTGAAGGCTTCCAGCGCTTCCGCATAAGAATCCGCTGCAGCGTGGTGGGTTTCGTCGATAACGATATAATCATAATAATCCGCAGGTAGCCGCTTCCACAGCGCCTGAGAGTTCAGCGTTTGCACGGAGATAAAGAGATAATCCAGGTTTTCCGCCTGATGGCTGCCTACCCACAGTTCGCCAAAGTTGGCGTCCTTCAATACGCCCTGATAGGTGGCCAGGCTTTGCTTTAAGATTTCTTCCCGGTGGGCGATGAACAGCAGCCGATTGCGCGCCTGGGGATGGGCTTTACGCCAGCCGCGATAGTCCAACGCCGCGATCACCGTTTTGCCCGTACCGGTGGCCGCTACCACCAGATTGCGGTAATACCCGCGCACTTCCCGCTCCGCCCGCAGCTGATCCAGGATGGCCTGCTGATAGGGATAGGGGCGGATGTCAAACAGGAACGCCTGCTTCTCACCCTTCCATTTTTCGCCTTTCAGCGCTTCTGCCAGCCGGGGATGGGCGTCGGTAGTGTAGATTTCAAATTCATCCGAGTTCCAATAGCTGTCGAAGGTGGCGTTGATCTTCCGCAGGGTATCCGGCTGGTCCATGGCCGTCAGCTTCAGGTTCCATTCCAGGCCATTGCTCATGGCGGCGTTGGACAGGTTGGAGGAGCCCACATAGGCGGTGGTAAAGCCGGTATCCCGATAAAACACATAGGTCTTGGCGTGAAGCCGGGTGCGGGCGGTATCGTAGCTGACTTTGATTTCCGTATTGGGCAGCGCAGCCAGCTCGTCGATGGCCTTCACTTCCGTTGCGCCCATATAAGAAGTGGTGATGACCCGCAGCAGCCCGCCCCGGGCAGTAAACGCCTGGAGGGCATCGATGATCAGCCGCAGGCCGCTCCATTTCACGAAGGACACCAGCATGTCGATCCGGTCGGCGCTGGCAATCTCCTTTTGCAGCTCGGTGAACATTTTCGGTTCATGGGCCGCCCCGGTGAATAAGCTGCTAACCGCCATGGGCGTTTCAGGCCGGGGCATCTTGGCAGCGGTCATGCCGGTGATGCGGCTCGGATCGTTCTCCTGCAGAATTTGCAGCAGCTTTTCTGCCCGATCATCCACGGACTTTTCGCTCAGATCCTCCCGCTGTTGAGACAGCACATCCAGCACCTTGTTCACCAGCGCGATCCGCTGGACCGATTGCTCCTCCGTCCCGGCGGGCATCGCTTCCAATGCTGCCCGCACTGCTTCTGCCACATACCCGGCCAATGCCTGCGGCGCTTCCGCTGCGTCCAGCTTCTCCACATGCTTGCAGGCATCCGAAACAGACGCCAGCTCCCGGGATAAGGATTGGCTGATGATCTGTTCATAGAGGCCAGGTTTAAGCATACAGCATCCCTTCTTTTATTACAGTATTCGTTTTCGATACAGGGTGTTACTAAGCGGCAGAGTTATCTGTTCCCGTTGTTCATTTCTGTTACGACAGCCGTGATGCAGGCATCAAAAGCCATTTGCTGGTATTCTGGAGCGATTTTGCGGGCAGAGTCGAAATAATCGTGGATCGCTTTCACTGCATTCATGATCTCCTGGCGTTGCTCAGTGTCGTGCTGCTGCCAATGAAGATGCTGAAGATAATCCTGATTAGCATATTGGGGATTGAACAACTGATTGTATAGTGGATTCATATCATGCACACCTTCTAATAACTCTCGTTTATCAATTCTAACATGGCCTACATACTCAACATTTCAGTTATAAGTTCTTTTGTTAGAGTAGCAGAACGACTTTGAAAATGCGTCTGCCAAACACATTCTTTTACATACAACTCATGAGTCATAGTTATTTGATTGAATCCCTGCCTCCTTGCCTGTATAACATAGGCTAAGAAATCATCCACATATGAATGCAGATTTTCAATTAGCAACTTCATATAGGGCATAGACTCGCCATTGTGAACAATCATATTCCTGTTTCTATATATTCTCATCACTTGCCATATCACTCTTTTAGAGTGCTTTTCAACAAACTGATATATGGATAATGGTGTTTTCAAGGCTTTATTATAGTATTCAATTCTTTCCTTAAGCAGAGGAAAGGCTGTACAACAATCTAAAAATTCTTGTCGTTGCTGAGAATACTCGTCGAGCAGGCAGAACTCACATATTTTTTGAACTCTCTTTCCTTCATCTTGTTCAGTTCCTATGATTTCTGTGTACTTAGTTTCTGAATAGTTTTTTATATCACTTTCTAATTGCAGGAACAGGCTATATAAATACTTGCGTTTTAGTATAGGAACTAAGCGCACACATATTTGTTGAATCCTATCGTTGGTATGTTTATTGCTTATGTCTAGTATAACCTCAAAAATTGACCATAAATCTAATAATTGATTTTTGTCATTTTTGCTGTCAAGGGAAAGATCATGTGCCCTAATAGCATTGAATAAAGCATTAAAGTCAGAAATAGACTGACTCTTTACAATGCTTTCAAAAGCTTGAGCAACTTCTTCTGTTTTCTTTTCTATCGTTTGCCTATTTGGCGTTTTTGCCCGCTGAACAGGGCTTACTTCTTCGTTTATAATAAAGAATTTCTGCGACTCATCGTATACACCAAATTGTATTTTCTCTAAATCAAACTTGTAATTATGATCGAACATTCTGTATATTGAAACATTATCAATGATCAAATCTTTTATCGAATCAACCGCTGAAAATGGATCTTTCGATTTTTTGTGAAAAACAATATACTTCTTTGGTTTTTTTGCCTTAAAGAAAATGGCCTCATTATGCGTATGACCTTTCATTGCATATTCGTCTAACATCGTTATATTATTGAGTGTCTTAAAAAACTGCAGTGATCCTTTGTCTGCAACTATAGCACTTCTCACAAAAGCGGTCACCCCTTTACAGCAGGTGTATAATAGGCATAGGAGATGATAGAAATGCTGCACAATGAAGCACGGGAACTGTTGGTAGAGGGTTACGAAGCGACGCACAACGCGGAAGCAATCGCGAAGATTTTCCACGTCAACAAGTACACCGTTTACCATTTGGAAGAGCGGAAGCGGAAAACAGGCAGCGTAGACCTGCAAACGTGGCGGCGAGGTCGGAAAGCTCTGCTGAGC
>CEAF01064990.1_pt1 | contig 95962 bp, 89 predicted proteins | sample 557431 | NCBI WGS metagenome assembly CEAF01 (sample SAMEA3182068, study PRJEB8094) | gut metagenome | biome: human; feature: gut; material: Stool; isolation source: human stools | place: Canada | collected 2013-11-18 | reverse complement strand
TACGAAAGCAATGCATTTACTGCGAGCTGGAGTGAATATGATATATATTCGCGATTTTCTTGGTCATGTGGAGATTACTACAACGGAGGTGTATGCAAGAATTGACGCAGAAATGAAACGAAAAGTATTTGAGGAAACAGTACCCAATTATATTCCAGAGACTGTTATGCCTTGGGAGGAGGATGAAGACCTATTAGAATGGCTAACACATTTCGGGAAAAAGGCTTTCTGATTCCGATTATGTGTAGTTATTTGAGCCAGAGTACTGCTTGTTTCATGCACTCTGGCTTTTTGCTACACATAATAAGCAACTATGCATTTCAGACGTTATGTGGTTCACCACATAAAATCTGTAATGACGAGGGACTGTTCTTGGACTTGCCCTTCAACCGCAGTGTGCCTGGCGGATATGGCGGTGTGTTCGGTAACTTTTTCGTCTGCGGCTTAGGTGAGGAAGATTTCTGTTCCTTGACCCCGGAGCAGGTCAAAGCTTACAAGAAGGAGTTTCACAGTGCGGAAATTCTGATCGGAGCAAAGGGTAACACCCCCATTACGCTGAAGGTGCAGCCCAAGGCAGCAGGCGGCTCCGGCCGTGAGAAAGGCCGGGATACGCCACCCGGCCGGGAGTAAAGTACGATGCAAGAACAGCTTTCCGCAAGTGAGCGACTGAAGGCACTGACTGACCAGCTGGAGCAGGGCGTTTCGGATATTTTCCAAAGCGGCCAATATGCGGCATACCTCACGGCCATGTCGAAGTTCCATCATTACAGTTTTGGCAACGCCATGCTGATTTTCATGCAGTGTCCGAATGCTTCTCATGTTGCAGGTTATCACGATTGGAAAAGAAAATTTGGCCGACAGGTCAAGCGGGGCGAGCATGGTATCACCATACTCGCCCCCTGTCCTTACCGCAGACGGGAGGAAGTGGAGGAAACGGCCCCGGACGGCTCCACAGCCACGACCATCCAACTGGTGCAGCGCGTAGGTTTTCGGACAGTCACTGTGTTCGATGTGAGCCAGACCGAGGGGAAGCCGCTGCCGGAGCTTGTTCACAAGCTGACCGGAGGTGTGGTGGACTACGAACGCATAACCGAGGCGATTAGTCACCTCTCACCCTATCCCATCAGCATTGAAGCCTTTCCCGGCGCTGCCTTTGGCTGCTGCAATTTTGCAGAGCGGCGCATTCTGGTGCAGCCGGATATGAGCCAAGTGCAGACCATCAAGACCATGATCCATGAGGTCAGCCACGCAAAACTCCATGCGCCGAAAGAGGGTGCTGCTCCAGAAGAAAATCGGAGTGAGCAGCGTTCTTCCCGCGAGGTGGAGGCCGAGAGCGTAGCCTATGTAGTCTGCCAGCATTTCGGCATCGACACTTCCGACTATTCATTTGGGTATGTAGCCGGTTGGAGCCGCGGAAAAGACTTGACCCAGCTGAGAGCATCGTTGGAGCGGATACGGGACACTGCCGCGGAATTGATCGACAGCATCGACCCGCCCAAAGAGTTGTCACAGCCAGTACAGGAAAAACCAACACAGAAACGGAGGAATGCCCGTGGGAAAAGAAATCAGCCTGATCGCCTTTCTCGATGAGGTCGTGTCCCGGAACACGCAGCACTATAAGAGCGATTTTGAACTGGACGCGCAAAAGTTGAGGGATGCGCTGGACAGCCCCAATCAGGATGAGCGCGTTTTCTACTTCATGTCCCGTCCAAACGGAACATGGTGTGTGCTGGAACGGGACGCTTTTCTTCGGGAGAGCGATGGCTACAAGATATGGACACATTATGCAAATATGCCTGCTGGTATCGAAGCCTACCGCATTGTCATTACTGGGCAGTGCGGAACAGCTCCTATGGGCTATGTGGTGAAGCTGAACTACCGGGAGCAGGTGCAGCGTGTCATCAAAGCCGCCCTCCCCATTGAGAATGTGGAATTGTCCTTCTATTCCGGTGAGAAAGTCAGGATACCGCTGGAGCAATACCGCAGACATCGGGAAGAAATCTTCTTTGAGTACGGCGCGATCCAGAATTTCCGCAACTGCCCGCAAAATGAAGCGGAGTTGTACCGTATCATCTCGATGGAACACCGCTTGCAAAAAGGCTGGCGGCCCAAAGTAAAAAAGAGACCGGATACACCGACCAGATAGGAGGGATTCAGGCCATGTCGGATAAGGACAGCTTTTATTATCTGAACGCATACCAAGACGGTCTCACGCCCGGCCAGCAGGTGACGATCCAACACAGAATTTCCTTCAATGATTGGAGGGCCGGTCCTCACATTGCCCCTTTGGTGGGGCTGGCAGGAGAAGAAATCATGCGGCGCAAGGAAGCCAGCATCGCACTGGAAAAGGATCTGTATGCCCAGCTGAAAAAACTGGCGGAGGCGTGGGACGAGCAGGCCGCACAGACCATGCTGCTGGAACGAGCGCTGGAATATGTCCATACCCCGGAGGTCACACATACTTCAAATGAGTGGAAGGAGGGGGAGAATGGGGTATGGGAGATCAGCAACCGCACCTATATCATGCGGTATCGAATCTCCTATGAAAAGGCCGCCGATAGTTACCTTGTCAGCTGGGGGATCGTTTACAACGCCCCTAAGCAGCCAGACCCCAAATATACAAATTACTGGGGCGACAGCATCTATGTGGCGCGACAGGACAAGAAAAAATACCCCACTATGGAGGCGGCACAGCATTACATTCAGGGCCGTTTTGATTTGTACTGTCACCTGTTTCGGGAGCTGTCCCCGCCGGTTCCCAATGAGTGCAGACGGATGTTCAGCATCAACGGCCATCTGGCCCCCGGATACATATTGGCCCCTCCTGACAAATCAGAACCAAGCAAGCAGACAGTGGATGACCTGTTGGCCTGTCTGGACGATGTGGATATGGCAGAGTCATGCGCCAAGCCACCTGAAAAAAGCCGGGAAGAGCAGAGTAAATCCGTAGCCAAAGGGAAACATATCCCGACACGGTAGGACAGCGGCGCTCTGCGTCGCTGTCCCAGCCAGCATGGAATTTTGACATCAAAATTCCGTTGGTTAGGGGCGTACCCCTAAGACCCCGTGCGATAAAAGTCGAAATGCGTCTCAATTGAGACGCATTTCGTGAAATCAAACCTTGTGATAGGTTGTAACTTTTTTCCAGTTGTGAGGAAAGCCCATAAGGGCAAGCAGTTCCGCTTCACTGATTTGATGGTTTTCTGTTACTGCTTTGTGAATTAACTGGCTCAAATGCCGCTTGTATTCGATAAATTCTTTATTAGGGAGCAGATAGCGAAACGCCAGTAAAACCGCAAAGAAATCGCGTTTTCCATAAAGATATTGTGTTCCCTGCATCGGAATGTTCAGCTTCTTATGCAGTGGAAGGTTCGGAATTTCATGCTGGGAACAGCGGAACGAAAATAACCGCTCATTATGGGCGCATACATTTCGGAAGTCAGTCAAGACCTGAAGAATTTGCCGAAGCTGACCTTCATTGACCCCTTCAAATTCCCTGCTGATGGAGGACTGAATATCAGATGTGGAGTATTGGTACATTTTTGAAATCGTGCCAAAAGTAAGCGCATTGATTAAGACCCACAGCGGAACATTTTGATGCTGCTGTTTGTAGTGTTCGATATACAAATGCTCTGTGCGCTTGTCAAGCAAAGGTTTTAGGTAACGAGTAATGAGCTTATTGACCTGATACGCATTATTTTTCGGATGCAGGTCATAGTTGTTAGGATCAAGGTAAGTAGATTGCTGCTCTCCATGCTTCTGACAAAAAGCATAACTCAGAGCGGAGCGGATGTGCCGTTCGATATGCAGAAGGTGGCGGAGAGTTAATTCCCGAAACTGAGCATCAAATTCATAGAGTGCGACAATATCATCAAAGGTTGTCCCGTCTCGATAATCCTTAGTGGTGGGATTTTTGAACAGGCTTTTATAGCCAGTGATGAGTGCAAAATAACCGTTTAAGCGGAGTTCTTCTGCCGCATTGACTTCATTGTGAATAACCAAATGCTTGTCCTTCAATTTCTGAATTTGCTGTTTGTAAGTCAAGAACGGCTTCGGCACTCGAATCACCTCGTAGATCTCTGTATAAACAAGAAGGGAGCCCCCGCAGGGACTCCCCCGGTCACAGGCCCCGCGAGCATCTGTAACCTAATCACTGTAATTAGTATAGCCTTTTCTGCTAAAACTGTCAACCGAAAGTTTTGGCCGGAAAATACTACCTAATTTCAGCACTATCTATTGTACAGAACCAAAATTGAATTGTGCGTCGAAATGCGTCTCGAATTGAGACGCATTATTTTTTAGAAAGGAAACGACCATGCGAGAAACTGCAAAGACTATGACGCTTCGCCTGAACGCCGCGGAGTACGCGCACCTGTGCCGACAGGCAGAAGTGACCGGGCTGAAAAAGGAGCCGTTGGTACGGCAGCTCATTATGGGCGTAAATCTCCGGCCCCGTCCCCCCGATGCCTATGCCGACCTGCTTCGGGCGCTGTCCGCCATCGGGAATAACATCAACCAGTTGGCCCATCAAGCCAACGCCAGGGGCGCAGCCACCGGTGACGAGATCACGGAAGCGCTGCATCTGGTGCGGCAGGCCACACGATTGGTGCGGGAGCGGCTTTGAATGGCGTATACGAAGATCATTGTCATTCATAGCCGATTGGACAGGTGCCTGGGCTATACGCAGGACGAGGAAAAGACCTCTCTGGAAACGGTGCTGGACTACGCCATGAACAGGGATAAGACCGAGCAGGACTGCTTTGAAACTGCGCTGAACTGTGACCGGAAAACCGCCTACGCAGACATGATGGACACCAAGCGCCGCTGGGGCAAGACCAGCCGCAAACGCAAGGGCTATCATGTGATTCAGTCCTTTGCCCCCGGTGAGGTCGCGCCGGAGCAGGCCCACGCCATCGGCGTCGAATTGGCACAGCGGCTTTTGGCGGATAAATACGAAGTAGTGGTGTCCACGCATTTGAACAAGGCGCACCTACATTCACATATCGTATTCAACAGCGTGTCCTTTGTGGACGGTTCCATGTACCGTGACCGTATTTCGGACTTGCTGGGCGGCTCAGGGGTGGGTATCCGGGGCACATCGGATGCGATCTGTCTGGAGCATGGCTTGTCGATTATTGAATCCAGTGAGCCATCCGTCAGCCGTGTCGAGTGGGAGGCAGAAAAGGCGGGGAAGCCCAATTTCCGGGGGCTGGCCCGTGCGGACATAGACACCGCCATCGCCAACGCCTACACCATGCGTTCTTTTTGGGGAGAGTTGGTGAAAATGGGCTATCAAGTCAAGCGGTATCCCCAAGTAACCCATGCGGCGGTCAAGCCGCCGGGCGGTGCGCGATTTCTCCGGCTGGACAAGCTGGGGGCCGGGTACAGCGAGGCGGAGATATTCTCCCGTCTTACGGAGAGCCGCATCGGCACAGCGCCGCCAATCAGCGACCATACCCCTATCCTGCCGCAGCGGTATTTCCCCTATGGGCGGTGCTACCGTGTGAAAGGCCGTTTGCCATTAAAGGCAGGCCGCGCACGGGGCTTCCGGCTTCTGTACCTGAAATATCTTTATCTGCTGAGGAAGCCGCCATCCCGGCGCAAGACCCCAGTCTCACGGGCAGAGGCCATTAAGTTTGACCGCTACCAAGAGCAGTTCTTTTATCTTTACAAAAACCGCATCGACAGTGTGGAGCAGCTGACCATGCAGCAGGAGGCGCTGCAAGCGGAGATCGACGCTCTGACTGACCGCCGGGCCGATTTGTACCGCCTGCGCCGAAAAGCCCCGGATGATACGGCTTGTTCCGAGGAGATCGGCACGATCACCGCACGGCTGCGGGTACTGCGCCGGGAGCTGAAGCTGTGCGCCCGCATTGAAAACGATATTCCCACGGTGCGGGCACAGATGGAAATTTCAAAGGAAAGGAGCGACCATGAAAAAGCTGATAAAAGCAGACCTGAACAAAGTGCTGGAGCTGACCGCGACGTACCAACCCATTGACCGTGATAGCCTGAAGGCGGAGTTGGAGATTTTGGAGCAGAGCCGATACAACGATTATCTCTTTCTGGCCCGGAAAGACCGCTTTCGGTTAATGCCCCTGTCCGAGGTCTACACCGCTGGCAGTGATGCCAATGGGTTTCTCACTCTATTTGAGGTACAGACCTGCTGGCCGGTTCTGGCACTGACGCTTCATGTGGAGTATATGGAAAGCGGCATCCACCGTGGGAGCGTGATTTTAATGGACTATCCTGAACTTGTCCGGGATGTGGTGCTTTTTGAACGGCTCCCCGATACTCAGCGGGAGGGGCACATCAAGCAGCTGATAACCCGCTGTGTACGGTATGCCCCGCAGTGTACGATGGTGGATCTGATCGAATATTTGAAAACCGGGAGGTGAAAGAAAATGGACGCAAGTGGAGAAGTGGCCGACCTGATGGTAAAGGAGAGTATCCAACTGACGGAGGAAAGCATCAAGCTGTTGGCGGCAGGCTGTAAAAACCTGACCGCCTTTTTATATGCTCTGGCGAAGGATAATAAAAAGCTGGTGGGAAAGACCAGTATGAAGCGCCTGCTGCGGGAGGGCAAGGAATTGAAAACCTTTTGCATCAAGGCCGAGGATTTGAACGACTTCCGCAAATACGCCAAGCCCAATATCCTCTTTGCCGCGATCCGGGATACAAAGGAGGATGACGGTGTGGTGGCGCTCGTCACCAATACGGATTTTGTATCCCCGGTCAATCTGTTCATGCAGCGCCGGGGCTATCCCGCCCCTACGCAGACGCAGGAGGATGATGCCGTAAAAAAAGACACGCCCCGCACTCAACAAGGGAACTCCTCACCAGAGCGCGGGAATGGCTCGACAGTATCGAGAATGAGCCAGACGACGAGGACTACTGATACGGCTGAGAAAATCAGCGATATTCCCACGGTAAAAGGCCGATTGGCTGTGTTGCAGAAAACCGCTGCGGGGATGCGGGACGGTCAGGCGAAGCAGCGTTCCCAGCCCACACAGCAGAAATCAAGATAACAGGAGGAATTTTTTGTATGGCAAATCTGGAGCAGATCGTGAGCCGTAAGGCCGAAAACGATACGAAGTGGAAAGAAGCCCAGCAGGCCGAGAGGGAAAATACTACGGCGATGCAGGACGCCGGAATCACGGAGATCACCAGCAATCCCGAAGCATACGCCCGCTATCTGGAGATGCAGGGGGACAACCCCTCTTACAGCGCCGGCAATATCGCGCTGGTGATGTTTGGGAACCCGGAGGCCACCGTGTTTGGAACCCGTGACCGCTGGAAAACGCTGAGCCGCTCCGTTATGGACAGTGAAAAGAGCAACGGTGTAAAGATTTTTGCCCGTTCTCCTATGGGGCGCGGTTATACGCTGGCGGATGCCTATGACATCAAGCAGACGCAGGGCCGGGATATTTCCCGGATCACCTTGCAGAATGACAGTAAGGAAATGGAGGCGGCGTTGACCACCGTTCTGAATTATGCCGTTGTGCCAGTGGTCATTGACAAGGAGCTTCCCGCGCCCGCCTTTTATGATTCGGCCAATCTGGAACTGGCCATCAATCCGGACTACCCCGACAACGAAGCCTTTGCGGCGATCACCGCCGAGGTAGCCCACAGCCGTTTCCATGCCAAGGGCGCCAATGCCAGCTATGACCGCAGCGAGTGTGAGTTGGACGCACAGAGCATTTCCTATATCCTCTGCCGCAGATACGGGATTGAACGGCCTATGCCGGATATGTCGAACCTCACTGCTCTCTATGAGGGCTGGGAACCGCAGGAGTGCCGACAGGCTCTCGATAATATTCAGGATACCAGTAAGCAGTTTGGGCGCTCCATTGAGAAAAATCTGGAGATGGGCAAACAGCGCAGCCGTGCCCCGGTACATCGTCCTACCCGGTAAAGTCCCGACAACAGGGGGTGTCTCCCCTTTGGGGAGTATGAGCCATCGCCCATCCCTGTCAAGGCCACCTGATTGCTGGCGCAATCAGGCGCAGAGTCGGCCAGTGTGCGCACTGGCCGAGCCTTGACCGGGCTATTCGCTGGCTCATTGGGTAATCAAGGGGAGGACACCCCAAAAGCCGCTGACAGCGGCTTTTGCCATATTGGGAGTGCGGCGCATCCAACGCGGCGCCAGCGAACCCGTCAACTGCTCGCCGTGAGTCATCGGCGGGGCGCTTTTCAAAATGTGTCTCAATTCGAGACACATTTTCAAGGACCGCTCCCGCACAAGGAGCAGCCCTTTTTGCGTAAGAAAGAGAACCGCATGAGACAAAATCAAAATCAGAACCCGCTGCTGTGGCTGCTGCCTGTGCCGATGCTGCTTTGGCTGGCAGCTCTGCTTGCAACAGAGTATAAGGCCGGAATGACCGTGTTTACGCTGATGGGGCGGTTTTCGTGGCTGATGGAGCATCCCTTTTCTGTGCGGTGGACGCCACATACGCCGAAATTTATACTGTGGGCACTGGCGGCCTATGGCTTTGCCGTGGCGCTATACCTCTCGACCCGCGAGAACCGCAGGCCGGGAGAAGAACACGGCTCCGCCAAATGGGGCAGCGCCAAGCGGCTGAACGCCAAATACCGGGACAAAGACCCGCGCAACAACACCATCCTGACGCAGAATGTCCGCATGAGCCTGAACGGCAAAATGCACCGCCGCAATCTGCTGCAAATCGTGATCGGTGGCTCTGGTGCTGGTAAGACGCGCTTTTTTGTGAAGCCGAACCTGATGGAGGCAAATTGCAGCTTTCTTGTGACAGACCTCAAGAGGGAAACGCTCCGGGCGGTAGCGCCGCTGCTCCTCCAAAAGGGCTATGTTATTAAGGTGTTCGACCTGATCGACCCATCCCATTCAGACAGCTTCAATGCCTTTGCCTACATCAAGGACGATAAAGATGTGATGAAACTGGTAAACAATTTCATCAAAAACACCACGCCCAAAGGCGCGCAGCAGAATGACCCGTTCTGGGAGCGCTCGGAAATTGCGCTGGATACGGCCCTCATTCTGTATCTGATCCACGAAGCGCCGCCGGAGGAGCAGAATTTTGAAATGCTCATTTACATGATCGAAAACGGCGGAGCCAAAGAGGACGATGATGACTACCAATCTCCCTTAGACCTTCTGTTTGAGGCACTGGAGGAGGAATTCCCGAATCACATCGCCGTGCGGGAATATAAGATTTACAAACAGGCGGCGGGCAAAACAGCCAAAAGCATCCTAATTTCCGCAGCAGTGCGGCTGTCCGCCTTTATCCTGCCGGAGATCCAGAATATCACCGCCAAGGACGACATGGAACTTGAAAAAATGGGAGAGCGCAAGCAGGCTGTGTTCGCCATCATCCCGGATAATGACGGCACCTTTAATTACATCGTGGGTATGCTCTACACCTGCGCCTTTCAGAGCCTTTACTATCAGGCCGACAAGGTACACCAAGGGGCGCTGCCCGTTCCCGTGCGAATGATGATGGACGAGTTTTGTAATGTCTCTCTCCCAGATGATTTCGGCAAGCTGCAAGCTACCATGCGCAGCCGCAACATCATGTCCACCATTGTTTTGCAGAACATTTCCGCTCTCAAAGCGCTGTTCAAGGACGATTGGGAGGGCTTGATCGGCAACGCGGATACGCTGCTGTACTTAGGCGGCAACGAGGTCAGCACCTTCAAATATATCTCCGAACTGCTGGGCAAGGAAACGCTGGATACCCGGACGCGCAGTGTTTCCAAAGGGCGCAGCGGCTCCAGCAGCGTGAACTACCAGCAGACCGGGCGGGAACTGATGACCCCGGATGAGGTGCGGGCGCTGGATAATGACCACTGCATTTTGTTTATCCGCGGCGAGCTGCCGGTGATGGATAGAAAGTATGACATCCTAAAGCATCCCAGCCTGAAGCTGACGGAGGATGGCGGTGCCGCACCGTACATCCACTGTCCCGGCCTGACCTATGCGCTGGAGGACTTGCCGTTGTCCACGGACAGCTGGGAGTCCATTGAAATTATTGAATGAATAGGAGAATGACACCATGAAAAAGAACCGTATTCCGTCTGAAGCCGACCACCGGACTGTCCAGGCCGGGCGCCGTTATGGGGCGCTCGTTTTGACCATGCTGGCTTGTGCCGCCCTGACTTGCCCTGCGCTGGCTGCTGACGATCCTCTTACCATCGTCGGAAACCTGTCCGACTTTGTGTTTTCCATCATCAAGGCACTGGGCGTTATCATCCTCGGCTGGGGCATCGTGCAGGTGGGTATGTCCATCCAGTCCCACGATGCCAGCCAGCGGACGCAGGGATTTCTGTGCCTGTTCGGCGGCCTGATGATCGCCTTTGCCAAGGAAATCTTGACCGCCATTGGCGCGGTCTAACGGAAAAGGGGCAGGCCGTAGAGCCTGCCCCTCTTACTTCTCTGGAGAAATGGGGTGAAATCATTTGAATAACTGGATCGTCGGCAATCTACAAGCGTCCTTTGATACATGGAACGAAAAACTGACAGAGATATGGAGCCTTGTCACTACCACGCCGCAAGCCTTTCGCGGCGGCGAGATTTGGAACACCATCGTCACCATCAATGACGGTCTGAAAGCCTTTGGTTATGGCTTGCTGGTGCTGTTTTTCGCTATGAGCGTGTTCCGCTCTGCCGCCAGCTTCCGCGACCTCCAGCGCCCGGAGTTTGCCCTGCGGCATTTCATTCGCTTCATAATCGCAAAGGTGGCCGTGGGAAGTGCCATGGAAATTATGACTGCTGTGTTCTCCGTGTGCGGCGGCGCGGTGCAATCCATCATGGGCAGCATCGGCGGCATGAGTGCCGCCAGTGTGACGCTGCCGCAGGAAATTACTGACGCTATTGAAGAAGTGGGTTTCTTTCAGTCTGTCCCCCTCTGGATGGTCACATTCTTGGGGAGCCTGTTCATCACAGTATTGTCGTTTATTTTGATTATGACCGTCTACGGGCGCTTTTTCCGTCTGTATATGTTTACGGCTCTGGCTCCGCTGCCGCTGGCCTCTTTTGCGGGGGAGGATACTTCGTTTATGGGAAAAGCCTTTCTCAGAAGCTATCTCGGCGTCTGCATGGAGGGTGCTATTGTGGTGCTGGCCTGTTTGATTTTTTCTGCCTTTGCCGCCAGCGGTGCGCCGATTGCGGATACCTCACTACCCGTTGTTACGATGAGCTGGCAGTATGTGGCGCAGACGATTTTCAATATGCTGATATTGGTTGCACTTATCAAGGGGGCGGAACGGATTGCAAAGGAGATGTTCGGGCTATAAGAAAACGGCGGGCCGAAGCCCGCCGTTTTTCAGTCCTTATATTCAGGGATGGGTACGCCGTTGCGCAGCTGAAATCCGGTAATGGTGCGTCCCTCTGCATTGGCACGGTGCAGATCGTTTTTGATCTGCCGCTCGGCCAGCCGCAGCATTTGCCGTTCCTGTACCCACTCCACCACCGGGCGGAGCCAGCAGGACAGCGCCAGCAACGCGAAAAGTGCCAGGACACCGTAGAACACAAATGGATGTGCCTCCGCCCATTGGGGGTAAAGGCGGCCTACGCCCAGCCAGACCAGAATAGGCAGAAGTTGCAGGCGCAGGAGCAGAGCGAACACCAACCGGATTGCAAAGATAAACAGAAGAAATGCGGCGAAAGCAAGAAGTACCTGTTGCAGGATCGTCATAGTAAAAACCTCCTATATTTGGTACTTCTATTATCTCATACCTCAAAAATCGTGTCAAAAAATCGAAAAATAAATCAATTCAGAAGAAATGCGGCTCAATTTGAGACACATTTCGACGGGAGGCAGATATATGGAAATTAAGATACCCAAAGAAGTCCGGCAGCACAGCGAGACGATTTTCTTCGGCTTGTCTACCCGGCAGTTCATCTGTGCGGTGCTGGCCGTAGGCGCCGCCATCGGCACCTACTTTTTGACGAAAGGTGCTATCGGCAAAGAAACGGCCAGCTGGGTTTGCATCGTGGCCGCCGCGCCGCTGGCTGTGGCCGGCTTCTTTCGCTATAATGGCCTGACCTTTGAGCAGTTCGTGTGGGCGTTTATCAAGTCGCAGATTTTGTGTGCGGGGCCGAGGGTGTTCCACTCTGAAAATCTGTACTGCAAAATTCTGAGTGAGAAGGAGAAGAACATTTATGATTAAGACCTTGCTTGCCGCAGACCGCAGTGAACGGGAGCGGTTCAAGATTCCCCGGAGCGTCCAGCAGTCCATTCCCATTCAGAGGATCTATCGGGACGGTATCTGGCAGACTGGAGGCAAATTCAGCCGTACTTGGCGCTTTGCGGATATTAACTACGCGCTGGCCTCCCATGACGATCAGCGGGATATGTTCACTTCCTACTGCGGAGTGCTGAACAGCCTGCCCACGGATGCCACCACAAAAATTACCATCAACAACAGACGGTTGAACGGCGCGGACTTTCGCCGCAGTATCCTGATGCGGGAGCGGGGGGACGGTCTTGACGGTTACCGCAAGGAGTACAACAGCGTCCTGACCGACAAGGCCGCAGAAAGTAATAACCTCATTCAAGACAAGTACATTACGGTTTCGGTGCCCCGGAGAAACATGGAGGAGGCCCGCACCTTCTTCCATCGGGTAGACGCTGACCTTGGGAAGAATTTTGGACGCTTGGAGAGTGGTGCGAGGGCTCTGGACAATCAAGAGCGGCTGCGTATCTTCCATGACTTCTTCCGCCCAGGCGAGGAAGAACACTTCCGCTTTGACCTGAGCGATGCCATGAAGAAAGGCCATGACTTCCGGGACTATATTTGCCCGGATGGTCTATGCTTCAAGGCGGATCACTTTGAGATGGGCGGCAAGGTGGGGCGCGTCCTGTTTCTGCGGGACTACGCCAGCTACATCAAGGATGAAATGATCTCCAAGCTGTCTGATTTCCCGCGGAATCTGATGCTGTCCATCGACATCCTCCCCATTCCCACCGATGAGGCCATCCGGGAGGTACAGAGCCGTATCCTCGGCATCGAAGCCGATATTGCCCGCTGGCAGCAGCGCCAGAACAGCCGCAATAATTTCACGGCAAGCGTTCCCTATGAGCTGGAGCAGCTGAGGGCGGAGACGAAGGAGTTTCTGGATGACCTGAGTACCCGCGACCAGCGGATGATTTTTGCCAATGTCACCATCGTACACATGGCGGACACGCTGGAGCAGCTGAACACCGACACGGAGACGCTGCAAGCGATTGGGCTGGAGCAGGCGTGTCAGTTCTCCGTTCTGCGATACCAGCAGGAGGACGGGTTGAATACGGCTCTGCCCTATGGCCTGCGCCGCATCAAGACCACCCGCACACTGACAACTGAATCTACCGCCGTTTTAATGCCGTTCCGCGTTCAGGAGATCCAGGATGCGGGCGGTATTTATTATGGCGTCAATGCCGTAAGCAAAAATCTTTTGATCTGCAACCGAAAGAAGCTGCTGAACCCACACGGCTTTGTGCTGGGCGTATCGGGCAGTGGCAAGTCCTTCAGCATGAAGGAGGCTATCACCTTTATTGCCCTCTCTACCAATGACGATATTATTATGATCGACGCCGAGCGCGAGTATGGCGAGCTGACGCGGGCACTGCAAGGGGCGGTGCTGGAGATCTCTCCATCCAGCCCGCACCACATCAATCCGCTGGATATTAACCGGGGCTATGGAGCCGGGGAGAACCCGGTGGCTATGAAGTCCGAATTGATGATGAGCATTTGCGAGCAGCAGATGGGTGTCGGTCAGCTGGGGGCGTTCCATAAGTCTATCATTGACCGTTGTACCGCCAATATCTATCACGATTTCATCAAGAGCGGCGGCGAAGGCAGGATTCCGACTCTCCCGGATTGGCGCAACGAGGTCAAGCGGCAGCCGGAGCGTGAAGCACAGGAATTGGCCCTTGCATCGGAGCTGTTCGTAGAGGGCAGCTTGAATATGTTCGCCCACGAAACCAATTTTGATATTGATAACCGCATTGTCTGTTTTGACCTCTACGAGATGGGTGAACAGCTCAAGCCCACGGCGCTGAATGTGGTGCTGGAGACGATCCAGAACCGCGTGGCGGCAAATCGGCTGGCCGGAAGGTACACATGGGTATTCGTGGACGAGGTGTATTTGTTCTTCAAGTATTACTACTCCGCGCAGTTTCTCTACAAGTGCTGGAAGCGCTTTCGCAAGTATGCGGCGGCCATGACCGCCGCCACGCAGAATATTGAGGAGTGTCTGCACTCGGAAACGGCCCGCCTGATGCTGGCCAACAGCGAGTTTTTGATCCTGCTCAATCAGGCGGCCACCGACCGGGCAGAACTGGCGAAGCTGCTTCATATTTCGGAGACGCAGATGAGTCATGTGACAAATGTGGAGGCCGGACACGGCCTCATGCGGATCGGCAGTTCCATCATTCCCTTCATCAACGAATTTCCGCGGGACAGCGAACTGTACCGCCTGATGAGTACCACGCCGGGAGACAAATGAGGACTGTCGAAATTCGTCTCAAATTGAGCCACATTAAGGGGGTGTACCGGATTGCCGGAATTTAAGGAGAAGCCTAAAATGGGCCAGCCCAAGAGCAAGCGTACCGCTATGCTTGATCCCCGCCATCGGGCCAAACTGCTAAAGGAGAAGTACCGCCAGCAGTTGGCGGAGCGTCAGGAACCGGAATCAGACAGCGCAGAAACGCAGGCTGCCGATGAAGTAGAGAACACGGCCAACTGGGCGGTGGACACGGTGCAGGATCGTGCGGCGCAGGTGCCGAGGGTAAGGCAAAAACCGCCAATAAAGGAAAAATCGTCTGCGAGTATTCCGCGTGAGCACAAAGCAAATGAGCAAACCGCCGCTTCGCGGGAACCCCCTGCAAGATACACAGCGCCTAAAAGTAAAAACTTCTTGGAGACTCCTTCCGCTGAAGAAGCAAGGCCACTGGATGAAAAGCAGCAGTTTGAAGCACGTCGCCAGTTCGTAGCGGACAAGCAGAAGAGCAAGCTGCTTTCGGAGCAACGGACCGTTCATTCTGTGGAGGAGCCGCCTGCTTTCTATGACGCAGAATGGGAGCCGGTTTCACCGTCAAAGACGGATACGCCGAAGCACAGCGCTTTCAAAGAGAAGAAACGGTTTGCCGTGAACGATCATAGCAGAAGCAAGCCAGAAAAGTCCCTGCCTGCTCCAAAGGTTAAGCGTACATCCTTCAAGACTGCGGCAAAGCCTATATCAGCAGCGCAGAAAACCGCTTCGCAGCAACAGATCCACCAGACTGCGGCACAGGCAAAAAAGACCGCCAAGACAGCGGTAGAGCTGTTCAAGCGGGCAGCTGGGATGCTCCGCCGTGCCGCCGCTGCCTTGATCTCTGCCTTGGCCGGTTTCGTTGGCGGCACGGTGGTTTTGGTGGCGCTGGTGGTCATTATCATCATCGCGGCTGTGGCAAGTTCCCCCTTTGGGCTGTATTTTGCGGCAGAGCGTAACGCACCGGATACTGTGTCGGTAGCTGAGGCCGTGGCGCAGGTGAATATCGCCTACAACGCCAAGCTGGAGGAGTTGCAGGCCGGAGACTATGACAGCATCGACATTCAAGGGCAGACCCCGGACTGGCCGGAAGTGCTGGCTGCCTTTGCAGCTAAAACCGCAGGCACGGATGATGGCGTGGATGTGGCCACGCTGGATGCTGACCGGGTAGCCCGCCTAACCGCCGTATTCTGGGATATGACGAAGATCACCTCTTGGGTGGAGACGATAGAACATTCGGGCGGTGATGACGGTGATGGTTGGACGGAGTACATTTTGCATATTACCATCACGCCGAAAACAGCGGATGAAATGCGGACAATCTATGTATTTACGAAGTACCAGAATGAAGCCTTGGACGAGCTGTTAGCAGACCGGACCACGCTGGCTTCACTGGCCTTCAGCCTGACCATCACCAATGCGGATGCAGAAGAAGTCCTTCAGAACCTCCCGGCAGACCTTTCCCCGGAGCGCCGGGCGGTCATCCAAAATGCTCTGATGCTTTACGGAAAAGTTTCGTATTTTTGGGGCGGGAAATCACTGGTGCTTGGCTGGGACAGCCGCTGGGGGCAGCTTCGTCAGGTCACAGCCGCAGGCAGCTCCACCACCGGCACCTATCGGCCTTACGGACTTGACTGCTCAGGTTTCGTCGATTGGGCCTTTTACAACGCCACGGGCGGCAGCTACATCATCGGACATGGCGGCGGCGCCACCATGCAGCACTCGTATTGCACTGATATTTCATGGTCGGATGCCCAGCCCGGTGACTTGGTGTTTTACCCGGACAATTCCCATGTTGGCATCGTCTGCGGCAGAGACGAGAATGGAAATCTGTTGGTGATTCACTGCGCCAGCGGCGCGAATAATGTGGTCATTACCGGCACAAGCGGTTTCATTTCCGTTGCGCGGCCGGATTACTTTTCAGATAATTGACTTTTTTCGACGGAGAAATACATTGCAAATCGAGGGGGTATCCTATATACTATGAATATAAAAAGAACTTTTTTGGCCGACAGGAGGAGATACCATGCTGAAGCTGGAAATCAAATTTAACGATGCTCAGATGCGAGCGGAGCATAAGTATGCTCCAGAGTCCATCTATGCCGCGTTGGACAAATCCTTCACCAAGTATGGCTTTCGCAGAGAAACGCTCTCTGATGGGACGATCTGCTATTACGGAAATGGGATGCCTCGTGACTATGGTACTTTTGGCCGGCTCATCACCACTTTGAAGGATAAAGAGTGGTTTATGGCTTACCTCGTCAAGTGGCTTTGGTACAATAGTGATGACGGTGAGAACGAAACGGACTTCACTGTGGAGGATGTTCTCTATCACTATGCCCACCGTGAGAGTGCTGCATAATGGCGAGGAAAGAAGCCAAGCGTTTTAAGGCTCTCTACTTTGATTTGCGGATCAAGGATTTGGAGGAATACTACTCCAAATCCCGGCCAAAGGGCGCTTACGAATTGATAAAAAAGTTCCTGACGAAACGGAATTTTTCCCATGAACAGTATTCCGGCTACCATTCCCGCTACAAAACAACGGATTTGGAGATATTCGATCTGATTCACGATATGAGCGATACTTTCCCGTGGCTTCAGCACTGCGTCAATCACTTTGAAGTGACCAACGTGGGGACTAACCATGACCTCATGGGGCTGTTCGTTGAAGAAGTCGAAGATCCCGTCAGTCTGTGATTGCTGTCGAATTCGTCTTGAATCGAGACACATTATTTCAGGCCCACACTGCCATATTTGGTAGTGTGGGCCTGTTTTTATTTTGCTCTAAAACAATAGCGGCTGCCAACAAAAATGCCAGCAGCCGCTACTTGAAGGATACAACATCGTTCGGAGTACAGCCAATGATCTTGCACAGCTTCTCCAAGGTAAGCATGGTGATGTTTCCACCCTTTTTGAGGGAGTCGAGCGTGTGATTATCAATGCCACTCTGCAAAAGCTGGTATTGCGTCACATTGTTTCGTCTCATGGTTTCCCACAGCGGCCCGTAATCGACTATCTCCATCACCACATTTCCTGTCTGATAAAGAAATTATATGTGGTATTCTGAGAAAACCATATTGTGATTATACCCACAATGCGGTAAAATGAGAGGTAAGTCAGATACGGGGCTTGGCGCACAAATCGTCGAAAAATGCGTCTCAGTTTGAGACGCATTTGAAGCTCATTTCGATTTTATGATCCTGTCCGGGAATACGGAAGCGTTGATAAGGTCAGCGGGATCGACCTCCAGCGCATCGGCAATATCGAAGAACACATCCAGCGAGAAGCCGTGAGCCATGTTCGGCGCTTCAATCGTGCTGATGAGTGAGCGGCTGACACCGGCCTTCTCGGCCAGCTTCTCCTGTGACAGACCACGCATTTTACGGAGCGCCGCAATGGCGATCCCAAGCTGTATGAATCGGTCACGATTCTTGAAGGATACTTCTTTGCTCATACCGTGTCCTGCCTTTCTGATGATAAGAAAATTATACGGGTTCCCAAATCTCTTTTCTGTATGTATCAGAGTGCTATTGATTTAATTAGTGAGCAATATTATAGTATAGGAAAGCATATGACGGAATTTGTGAGTTGCAAGATAGAGAGGGCACAGTCATGGTGAATCATCGCTGTGCGGTCATGGGACAACATCCTCTTTGCTTCCCATGGGGGTTTGACGAGGAGGATACCCAGTGCCGCAGCATGAAGCTGGAGCTGGCGCAGCGCATCATGGAACTGCGCCAATGCGGGGTAACAGAGTTTCAGGTGGCCTGCGACCCCGGCGTGGGGCTATACGCCGCAGAGATCATCAACACGCTGAGGGAAAATGACCAAGCCCTTCGTTTGATCTGTGCCCTGCCCCACGAAGGGCAGGCTACCAAGTGGACACCGCAGTTGCGAGACCGTTATTTTAATATGCTGGCGAGCTGCACGGACATAATCTGCATCGCTCTCCATGAGCAGCCAGACGCCCAGTTTTCAGCCTATCAGCAAATCATCAAGCAGTCGGAGGTTTTAATGACTGTCTATGACCCCGACCTTTCCAATGGCAGTGCAGAAGACAAGGCCGTGGCCTATGCCCTTGCGCTGGGGAAGCCGACTCTGGTGATTCACCCTCAAACACGGAAAGCCCGTTGGGTCAATATGCCGGAAAACGCAACTGAATAGCTCTTACAGATGCGGTAAAATATCGGTACTACAATTTGGAGGTACTGATATGTCGAAAAAACACCCCGCTGTAACGATAACCATGATTGACAGATATTTGACCCACTTACGGGAGCAGGAGCGGTCTGCTGCTACACTTCAGAAATACAGGCATGACCTGAATGAACTCTGCGGCTACCTGCACAATGCGCCGCTGAACAAATCTGCACTGATTGACTGGAAGGAACTGCTTATCAGCAAGTATGCCCCAGCTACGGTGAACTCCATGCTTATCGCCGTCAACGGCTATCTTCGATTTTATGGCTGGCAAGGGCTATCTGTGAAACTGCTGAAAGTGCAGAAAGCATTATTTATAGATGAATCAAAAGAGCTGACGAAAGCAGAGTATGACCGTTTGGTGCAGGAAGCACAACGGAAGAACAACGAGCGCCTTGCCCTTGTCATTCAGACCATCTGCGCTACGGGTATCCGTGTGTCAGAATTGCGCTTTATTACCGTTGAGTCCGTACAGAACGGCAGGGTCGAGATCAGCAGCAAAGGCAAACGGCGTATGGTGTTCCTGCCGGACAAACTGCGTCAGCTTCTTCGGAACTATGTGCGAAAACAAAAAAAGACCGCCGGGGTGGTATTCACCACCCGGACGGGTAGGCCGTTAGACCGGTCAAATATCTGGCGAGATATGAAGGGCCTGTGTCAACGTGCTGGGGTAGCGCCAGAGAAGGTCTTTCCCCATAGCTTGCGCCACCTGTTTGCCCGCACTTTTTACTCGCTGGAGCGTGATCTGAGCCGCCTCGCTGACATTTTGGGACATTCCAGTATTGTTACCACCCGCATTTATACGGCAGAGAGCGGAACCATTCACGCACGCCAAATGGGGCGATTGGGACTTGTGATAACATAATTTGCGTTCTGTGGTATACAATCTCATATTGTGAGATTTATCACAGTTCAAAGCACCGTCGTAACGCAATTCCTCACAAATTGACGTAAAAAAATCCGAGGTAATGTGATAGATTATAGATTCTCGTCGATTATGTGAAATAGCTCTTGCAAACAGTATATTGCAATGCTATAATTTCAACGCAAAATTAGTGGATATTCAGGCGTTATGCAATAAAATACCACAGAACGCAAATTATGCAGTCAGTTCTGAATTTTGACAATAAATTCTTGCTCCGCACCATTGCCAGGATTGGAGGGATATAAGCCTATTTTTAGAGGCTAAATGCGGCATTGCTATGTGATGGGTAATTTATATATATTGCGATACGTCTAAAAATGAAAAGAGGAAGAAACATTATGAACTCAAAAAGAATACTATCGCTTGTAATGGCGATGGTCTTAGCAGTATCATTATGTCTTCCCGGCACAACGGCATATGCCATAGAGCCGGAGGACGATGATCTGGAATCAGAGCAAGTAATACCTACCGAACCTGCATTATGTTCTTATACGAGCAATGAAAACGACCGGCACGCTGATAATGTCACCTTGTCTGAGGCAGTAGGTGTATTAAATGAGAACGGCGGCGGTACGATTACAGTTACCAGAAGCGGTTTGGCGTCAAATGGTTCAAGCGCTATTTTAAATCTCGAAGTTGAGCAGGATATTACGATTGTTGCAGAGGAAAATCGTCCTGTTACTGTTACCCTGACGGAGCCAATGTTTATGATGGACTGTCAGGGAAATGCTGACGGAAAACTGACGCTTGGACAGGAAGGAATGACCTCCGGTCTTTTGACGTTTGATGGTGTGCAGGAAGCGCTATGCTTTGCACGGAGTAACTGGAGAAATACTAAGCCTTTTACACGCACGAGAAAAGTTGAAATCAATGATGGCATTGTGATGAAGAATTTTGCCTTCTCCGTGATGGGGATGCAAGGCTTTGCGGGGCTTGATGTGACCATGCACGGCGGCGAAATTCTGGAGAATACTCCGGAAGCAAGCTGGTCACTTGGCGCCTACACATATTCATCTACCATTGTGACCTGCATGAATTTCTATATGGACGGCGGAAGCATCCATGATAACACGGCAAATGACAGCATCATAAACGTCATTATAGATACCGGCTTTGAGGATGTACAGCCTGTAAAGATTTGCGGTGACGCTAAAATTTACAAAAACAGCCATGACCCTGAAGGCACTACGAAAATGAGTTCGGTTGTAAGTGCCAGCCATGATGTAATTCTGTCTGATGATGCCAAAATATATGGCTGTGAAGGCACCGCAGATTTGGTGAGTTGTTATAGCAACGATATCACTATGAAGGACAATGCCTCCGTTTACGACTGCACCAGCACGGGACAGTCACAGGGGCTTTCGGCAATCCACGGAGTAAACGTCACGATGGAGGACAACGCAGCAGTTTATAACTGCACGTCTGAAATCGCCGGTGCAGTAAGCGGCAACCGCTCAGTTACGATGAGTGGCAATGCCGCAATCCGTAATTGCAAAACTCTGGTCGCTGACAAAGACTACCCGGCAAACGGTGTAGCTGTGTATGCCGGAATATCTCCTTATGTAAAGGATAATGAAGTCAGCTTTCACATGCAGGACAACGCTGTGATTTCAAATTGCAGCGGCCCGGCGGCAGCGGGCGGTGTCTATGTGAAAAACGGAAAAGCATGGATGAGCGATCAGGCAAAGATTGAATATTGCTCTACTCCCCAGCTATCTGATTACGCACATATATACATTGATTCGCAGTACATGGCCGGCGGCGTATATATACTTGGCGGCAGTCTTACCATGAGCGGACAGTCCAATATTGACCACTGCTCCACATACGGTTCGGCCGGCGGCGTCTACATGGCATATGCAAGCAGTGAAATTGTGATGGAAGATCAGGCGTCCATCACAAATTGCACGAATCTTAATACTACGGTAGATACAGAAGGCACCGATAATTATAGAGTGGGCGGATTAAGCGCCGAAAAAACAACCGTTACGATTGGACAAAACGCTAAAATTACAGGATGCAAGGGTATAATAGGCGGCATTGGCTGCAAGACCGGCTTCCTCGATACGAAGGGAACCAGTTCCGTTTCAATTGCCGGCGAAGTCAGCGGAAATACCGGTGTGGTCGGCGGCGGTGTTTGTGGCCTGAGAAGCGTTCAGCTTACGCTGGAAAATACAGCTGTTATTAAAAACAATACAGCAACAATTGCTGGGGGCGGTATCGCGTTGCTCAGTTATGCCGGTGAAGTTGCCCCTGCCTCTGAACTGACATTGAACGGTGCCAGTATCATTGGAAATAACGCGCCTTTGGGCGGCGGCGTCTTTGTGGCCGGAAAAGCGGATATTCCTGAAGCACCTGTCTTTTATTCAAGTGCATACGCTGAGAAAGCAAGTATCAGCAGCGTAACCATAACAGGTGGAACGATTACGGGGAATACCGCCGGAAATCCTGATGGTGGTGCTGCCTCGGAGTTTCATGGCGGCGGCCTGTTCCTGGGCTGGAATACAAAAACAAACATTTCCGGAGCCGTTAATATTTCCGGAAATGTAGACGCAGATGGTTTGCCCAACAATATGTATCTGCGAAAAGACCCGGACTTTGTCGTTGAGACCCCCGCCCCTGCACCGGCAGAGGGTGCTGAATTGGATGAACTCCAGGAGTATCTGACGAGTGCGTTGAAAGAGTATGCAGATACCCTCGTGAAAACTGATATCGTGGATCGTATGGATCCAGATAACATGCTGGAGTCTTTGCAAATGTTGGAATTGGCATCGGCGGATGAAAAACTGACGGACGATGAAATAGCCGAACGCTTCACAAAGTTTTATAGCGGACTGTATGCCGTTCCGACGACAAACAATCTGCCTGGTATTATTACCAAATATAAAAATGACTCAGTCTTTACACCGACCTATGAGGAATTTGGAACAGTTTGTGCAAAACTGATTACAGACAACAATCTTGACTCATGGGGCCGAATGCTGTATTTGGAGAAGGAAGAACAGAGAGATCAGTATGCAGAACGATTTGGGCTTATCGAGTCTGGCGGTACCTATACCGGGACAATAACAGGCTTTGCAGAAGCCTTTGTTCGATACTCCAAGACCGATCTCAGCGTCCTTCAGAGTTTCTGCGCTGAATGTGAAATGACTCTGGTACTGGGAATTGATGAAGAAACCTATGCGGAACTGTGGAGCGTGGAACCTGTAACCTCTGTCTTGTCGGAGGGGGATGCCCGAGTTTCTATCTCAGCTCCCCTGACGGGCAGCCGGATTGGTGTTATTACAGAGGGTGCACAGTATGGCCGTGTGGTTTCGGTGGGAATCAGTAACTACGCTCTGACCGATGATGATTTGTCTGCTTTCACAAGTGATGATCCTGCATATGATGTAGTCCGGCATCCGTCTAAAGCAAATCAGTTTATTTTGAAGCCCCGGACAGTTGAACCTGCCATCTATACCATCACTGCTGAGGCAGAGACCGGAGGATCAATTCATCCCGATGGTGCTGTTTCGGTTGCAGCGGGCGGCGATCAGGCATTTGTGATAACCCCGGATAATGATTACCATATTGCGGATGTACTGGTTGATGGTGTGAGCGTTGGAGCAGTAAATCACTATGAATTTACCGATGTTCAAAGCAATCATCATATCAAGGCCACCTTTGCTAAGGATAATAACAACAGCAATAATAGCGGTGGTGGCGGAAGCAGCAGCGGAACCTACCATTACGTCCTGCACTATGAATCCAACGGAGGCACCAGCTACAAAGATGAAAGCTGCTCTGACGGTACGACAGTAAAATTAGAAAAAACTCCGATTCGTGAGGGGTATACGTTCACCGGATGGTATGCTGACAAAAATTTGACTGAAAAAATCAGCAGCGTCAAGATGAACGGAAACAAAACCGTTTATGCTGGGTGGCGCGCAACCAATGTTCCCGCTATGCTCAATGGAGATGACCACTACGCCTATGTGATCGGCTACTCGGACGGCAATGTTCGCCCGAATGCAAACGTCAGCCGCGCTGAGACCGCCACGATCTTCTTCAGGCTGCTCAACGCGGACATCCGTGACGGAAACCTGACTGCTGAGAACACCTTCACCGATGTGGTCGACGGTCAGTGGTGCAACAAATCCGTTTCCACCATGGCAAAGTTGGGCATCGTGAAGGGCCGCACGGCTGAGATTTTCGATCCCTATGCCCCTATCACCCGCGCTGAATTTGCGGTGATCTGCGCCCGTTTCGACACGAAGCAGACCAACGGCAACAATAACTTTTCCGACATTTCCGGTCACTGGGCCGAAGCGGAGATCAAGCGGGCCGCAGCTTTGGGTTGGATCGCAGGTTATCCAGACGGCACGTTCCGTCCGAACGACTACATCACCCGTGCGCAGGCCATGGCGATGATCAACCGTGTCCTCTGCCGTATGCCGCAGGATGAGGAAGATCTGCTCGGCAGCATGGTTGTGTGGCCGGACAACAAGCCCACCGATTGGCATTACCTTGCCGTCCAGGAAGCCACCAACAGCCATGACTTCAAGCGCAAGGGCGAGGTCGGTGAAAAGTGGACAAAGCTGACAAGCGCACCGGACTGGACGAAGTATCAGTAAAAAACACGATAAGGCATTAAGAGAATAGATGGAAAACTGCAAGGCGGCTCTACGGCGGGCTACCTTGCAGTTTTTCTTTTATACCAATTTTGCTAAAAGCTCGATATTCGACGGAAAACAACAAATATCAGCCAGTTTTAGTAGGGCATTGTAGAACGAATACGTGACACAAAGCGGCATTTATCGTGTATGATTGAGATACGGAGGATATGGATGTTTACACAGGATTTTTACCTGATGACCATTCGCATAAAAGTCCCCGACCATCCCGCTTTTGCGATGAAAACGGAAAAATGGGGGATCCCCAACGGCAGAATTTAATTCCAGCATAGTTGAGGGCCCGTGCCGAGACCTATTGCAGGCCGAGAGGCCCGCCCCTACTGCGTTTTCTCTGTTTGTATCTTAATTTTTAACAGGAGGGGTATTTTATGCCTTTAGTTTATTATGTGCCTGAATATGAGCGGGACGCTTCGCAGATCTCACTGAATGCCGAGCGCCTGCTGAGACTCCTTGGCGCGAGTGGTAAACTGGCCGGTTTCCGCTATGCAGTCTACATGGTGGAGCAAGTCCGAGATCAGCCGGAGAATATGCTGTTAATTACAAAGCGACTTTATATGCAGACGGCGGAGCATTTCAACACAACGCCGAGCTGTGTGGAGCGCAATCTTCGCACTCTTATTCAGAGCTGTTGAAGCTATCCCGACCACAGCTTTTTGAACTTGATTGCTGGGACTGAATTACAGCAGCCACCGACCAATTCCCAGTTCATCGACATTCTGGCCGCTTACCTGAGAAACTGACTGAAAGGGAGAAAGGCGGCACATTGCCGCCTTTCTCCTATCCCTCCGCTGAAAATATGGCTCAGTTTGAGACATATTTCGACACTGCCGCCATTCGGCGCAGGCGCATTGAAAATACATCTGCGCGGGCTGGTAACAGCTTTTTGCTCATCACAGCTATGTGGTGAACACCTTGCACCTTGAGAAGTGAATGACCGTCCGAATCGGATATGCTTTCCGGTGAAGTATCGCGTCTGCGTACCAAGGAAATCAAAACGCCGCTGAATATTGTGCAGGGGCAGGAACGGGTTCGGGGAAAACGGCATTTTATATCAGGGCCATGTCCGCATGAGGATATGGCCCTGCCATTTTATAAAATATACGGAGGAATGGATTGTGAAGCAGAAGCAGACTGTATTTCCGCAGAGACCGCAGCAGCCGCAGACGATCTATGTGGATGGCTGCAAGGTTACGGTTCGATATGCCGGAAAGGAAAACCCTGCCGCAGTTCGTGAGATCAAGGATATTCTTCTTTCAAACGTCTCTAAAAAGCCATAAAATTTGTGTTTTCTACGTGAATATGAGATAATAATGGTGTAGATATGCACCTTGAAAATTGAAACGAGGCCATATACACCATTCCCAATATCGGAAGAAAACAGGAGTGATGTATATGTTAGAAGAATTGATAACCAAAGTGCGGCGTGTTTATTGCCTTTATCGTGTATCAACGCTTGGACAAGTCGAAAAAGACGATATTCCCATGCAAAAGGAAGCGTGCCGGGAGTTTGTTCAGCAGCATCCCGGATGGGAAATCGTCAAGGAGTTTTCGGAAAAGGGTGTTTCCGGGTTTAAGGTTTCGGCCAAAGACCGGGATGCCGTTCAAGAAATCCAGCGAGACGCTTTGCAGAACAAGTTTGATATTCTGTTGGTGTTTATGTTTGACCGTTTGGGACGCAGAGAGGACGAAACACCGTTCGTTGTGGAATGGTTTGCCAAAAACGATATTGAAGTCTGGAGCGTCAAGGAAGGCCAACAGCGATTTGACACCCATGTTGACAAGCTGCTGAACTACATTCGCTATTGGCAGGCATCCGGGGAAAGCATCAAGACCTCTGTGCGTACCAAAACTCGCATGGAACAACTGACGAAAGAGGGCTGCTTCACTGGCGGAGTGGTTCCCTTTGGCTACCGATTGGAGCATAAGGGCCGCACGAACAAACGGAATCAGGATGTAGGAGACCTTGTTATAGACCCGGATGAAGCGGAAATCGTCAAGCTGATTTTTCAGAAATACCTCTATGAGGGATATGGAGCGCAGCGCCTTTGCCGGTATCTGACCGAACAGGGAATCAAAAACAAAAAAGGCCGCAACATTCCAACCACATCTATCAACCGCATCATCAAGAACCCCATCTATACCGGGGTTATCCGAAATGGAGATAGTCAGTCAGATGTGTTGACCGACCTTCAAATCATTGACGAGGAGACCTTTGAAAAGGCACAGCGGATGATGGAAAGACGAGTGACCCATCATAGCGATGTGCCGCTTAACACCAAGGGGCAGTCTTTGTTGGTGAGGAATATCTACTGTGGCCACTGCGGCGGACGTTTGACACTGACCACCAGCGGACGAAAGCGTGCCCGAAAGGACGGGACTGTTATACGCGAAACCAGAGCAAGGTATCAGTGCCATTACAATATCCGGCATCCCGGCGAATGTGACGGGCAATCCGGGTATGGCGTTGAAAAGCTGGACAAGCTGGTAGATCAAATCATCCGTATCCAGCTGGGGCGTATTCGGAGTGCACCCTCACAGGAATTGATAGCGAGACAGCAGACGAAGGGAGTGGACCTCGCAAAATCCAAGCTGAACCTACTGAATGAGCAATATCGGCAAAAACAGCAGGAATATCAAGACCTGCGGGCGGAGACCATCAAGGTCATTCAAGGCACCAGCCGTTTGAATGTGGACTTGCTTAACAGCCTTGTCGCGGAAGCCTCTGAGCAGATCAAACAATTAAGCTGGCAGATTCAAACAGCCACAGCAGAACTTGAGGAAACTGTCCAGAGTGCCAGTCAGGTGCTGCGGGAGTATGACCAACTGATGGGCTGGGCTGAGATGTACGATAACTGCACCTTTGAAGCTAAGAAAATGATTGTGGCTCAGTTTGTAAAAGAAGTTCATGTGCGGCGTGATTATGAGATCGACATAGAGTTCAACGTGTCGTTTGAGGAATTTCAAGCACTGTATCTGGATAAAGAACCAGAGGAAATCAGGGGGAGAAGAAACGATACGGTTCTGGCGATGGAAACAAAAGCAAGGCAAGTGATATAACCACTTGCCTTGCTGATGGTGGACCCGAAGGGGATCGAACCCTCGACCTTACGGATGCGAACCGTACGCTCTCCCAGACTGAGCTACGGGCCCGGATATGAAATTTTGTGAGATGGGAACCGCTTGCGGGCAACTGAGTTAGACCGGAGAAAAAGAGGGGCTATAAGTGAGCCGCTTCTCCTCCCAGCTGAGCTACGCCCCCATACAGCCCTGTTATTATAGCAATATTTCCTGAACTTGTAAAGGCCTTTTGCGGGAAAAATCAAAAAAGATCGGCCTGTGCATACAGCGGCGGCCCGGAATGACTCCGGGCCGCCGCTGTCAGATCATATGTAGGAGTGTTCCACCTGGATCACGGGGACATAGTGGCTGTCGAAGGCGCGGATGAGAGCCCGGAGCTGCCGGGCTACCTCGGCGTCCTCCAGCCGGAAGCCGAAGGGCGTCACCACGTCGAAAATCAGATTGGTGTGGGTGGGGCCGGGGACCATGCGGAAATCGTGGATACTGAGGGCCGGATCGATGCAATGGGCCAGCTCTGTGATCTTATTCCGGAGGACAACGGTCGTGCTGTCATCCGTGGCGATGGGGTCCATGTGGATCACCGCCTCGCAGCCCAGCTTCCGGTGCAGCTCCTGTTCGATGTTGTCGATGGCGTCATGGATCGTCATGACGCTGCCGGTGGCCGGGACCTCCGCGTGGAGGGAGATCATCACCCGGCCGGGGCCGTAGTCGTGAACCACCAGATCGTGAATACCGGAGATCTCTTTGTGAGCCATCACCAGATCTTCAATTTCTTTAACAAATTCCGGCGTGGGGGGCTTTCCAAGCAGGGGATCGATGGTGTCCTTGGCGGCGTCTATGCCGCCCTTGAAAATGAACAGTGCCACCAGAATACCCACCCAGCCATCCACCGGGAGCTGGAAGTAATGGCCAATCAGAGTGGCGACCAGAACGGCAGAGGTGGACATGCAATCTCCCAGCGAATCTGCCGCTGCCGCCAGCAGCGCCGGTGCGGAGAGTTTTTTGCCGAGGGAGCGGTTATACATGGCCATATACAGCTTCACGCAGATAGAAGCAGCCAGAATCCCGATCACCAGCCAGCTGAACTCCACCAGAGCGGGGTGCAGGATCTTATTCAGGGACTCCTTGGCCAGTTCCACGCCCATCAGCAAAATCAGCATGGATACCGCCAGACCGGAGAGGTACTCCGCCCGGCCGTGGCCGAAGGGATGGCCTGGGTCCGGCGCTTTGGCGGCAATGCGGAAGCCCAGCAGCGTGACCACAGAGGAACCGGCATCAGAGAGGTTGTTGAAGGCGTCCGCCGTGATGGCGACGGAGCCGGAGAGGGTCCCGGCAAAGAACTTGCCCAAAAACAGCAGCAGGTTCAGCCCGATCCCAACAGCGCCGCAGAGAATACCGTAGGCCGTCCGCAGCTGAGCGGGGCTTTTCCCGTCGCTTTTGCAGAAGAAACGGGCCAGAAGCGAGATCATACAGTTTTACACCTTTCTTTTTGAGAATAGAAGGAGACGGTCACTTCCCGCCGGGAATGACCAGCTTCATGTGGCAGCAGAGATCGTCCAGATCCCGGTCGGTGGCGGCGCTGAGCCGCAGGCGGGCGCCGCAGTCCCGGCATGTCAGCTCCACCGCGTCCCGGCGGATCTCCATGCTGTAATCGTGGCTGCCGCAGCCGCAGGTGATACCGTTGGGCCGGGCGGCGATGTCCTTGAGCTCCGAGAGGAATTCGTACATGATTACATTGTCGGTAAAGGCCTCCGCCTCGCCGCTGTTCTCCTGCGCCTTTTCCTTGGAGATGGCAATGCTGGCCTCCCGGAGGTGATGTTCCACCGTGCCCTCGTCGCCGATGAAGCAGCAGAACTGCTTGCTGTCCGGGCAGCTGAGGGCGGTGGCGGCGTGGAGCATCCGCTCCGGCGGACAGACAGCCTCGTGGGTCTGGCCGCAAACGCCGCAAGGCACCAGAATGTGATAGTTCTGGCCGTCATAGTTCGTCCGCAGGACGCTGCCGCCGCAGGAACATTCGATCTCGGCGTCAGACGCTTCCAGCGCAAATACGGAGCGGGCACCCATTACCTGCGCACCGCATTTCGGGCAGATATAGCCCAGAGTTCTCATATCGTCAGCCATAGAGGGCCTCCTTGCATGATTGATCAGATTTGGATATCCTGCGCGTGGGGCAGGTGAGATTGTGTATAGAGGAATACCTTGTCACCCGCCAGCAGCTTCAGTCCGACGTTGGGGATCAGCGTTCGGTTCCGGCGGCGGACCATGATGATGACCGTCTGTCGGGAAATGCCCAGATCCCGCAGCGGGGCATTGGCCCAGCGGTCCCGGGGGGTCAGGTGGATGCGGATGAAGTGAATGTCCGCCTCCGTGCCGTATTCGCTGATCCGCTTGATGCGGGAATACTGGTCCACGAAGCCGGCGGAAATGATACCGGTGGGGATCGCCACCATGCCCACGCCCAGGAAGGTGATCAAAATGCCAAAGATCTTGCCAAGGGTGGTGATGGGGTAAATATCTCCGTAGCCCACCGTCAACAAGGTGGATACCGCCCACCAGATGCCGGAAAAGGCGTTGGAGAACACCTGGGGCTGCGCGTCATGCTCCAGAGAGTACATACACAAACTGGAGGCGGTCATCAGCACCAGAATGATAAACACGGAGGAGAGAAGCTGCTGGGCCTTGCTGGTGAGGACCTGGGTGATGACATTCAGGGAATCATAGTAGGCGTTGATCCGGAACAGGCGGAAGATCCGCACCACCCGGAACATCCGGAAGGCCACCGCGCCGGAAGGGAAGAACACCGGCAGGTAATAGGGCAGAAAGCTGAGAATGTCGATAATGCCGGAAAAGGAGAAAATATAGGCGCAGGCGGCCTTCCACTCCGGCAGGGCCGGGTGATGACAGGCGGCGGTCCATATCCGCAGAATGCAGTCCACCGCGAAAAAGGCCACCGTGATCTCCTCGATGTCCAGCAGCAGTCCGCCGCAGCGGGCTTCCACTTCGTCGAAGGTGTAGGCAATGGTGACAGCCAGGTTTACCAGAATGACCAAGGTGTAGAAAATGTCATAGGCGCGGCTGATGAGGTCATCCGCCGTACCAATGTCAATAATGGTGCAGACCCGGCGGCGCAGGGACTCAAGAGACCTGAAATTCGGCATAACCGCCTCCTGATGTGTAGGTAGACGGTACGCTGCCTGACGTGTACCGTCGGGAAATATCCTTATATTATAGTAATATCCCTCCGGAATGTAAACAGATTTCTTCATTTTGCGGAAAAGAAACAGGAGTTCCGGAGCGTGTGAGGAAGCCCCACCCCGGCGCGGATGAAGGCACTTGACACAGAGTTTACAAAAAAATCACAATTTCCGCCTTGCAAACCTTCGAAAGCAGACGTATAATCAGGATGAAAATTGAGAAAAGGAGGGATGTGCAATGACGATGAACAAGTTCATGGCAGATGTGGATGACCTGATTTTTGACGGTCAGGAGCAGAGCCACAGCGAACGGTAAAAACCGGAAGGACCACGCCGAGAGGGCGTGGATTTTTTTATGCTTTTTGAGGGTGTCAAAAATTTCGACTACGCGTAATCGTTTTTCTGAAATTTTTCGCAAACGTTTGAGAAAAAATTGAAAAATTATTTCTACTTTGGCATATATTTAAAGAAAATAACGCTTAATATATATAAAAAAATTTGATAATTCGCGCATTTCAGGAATGACAAGCGAAAAATAAAGACGAAAATTTGAAGGTTTTCAAGGAAAAAATTGGGCAAAACGTAAAACTTATTTAAAGTGATTCGCTCGTTAGGTAAATTTACTTGAAAAAAACGCACGGTGTTGTTAGAATGATACAGCAAAGTTGGACACTCAATTTTATACAAAACGTTTAAGGAGTGGAAGGAATGGAAAACATCATTTGGGTAGTTTTGCTGTGCGCGGTTCTGGCTCTGCTGTTTGCTGCATGGAAGACCTCCGCGGTCTCCAAGGCTGACGCCGGTACGGAACGGATGAAGGAGATCGCGGGAAACATCAGTGATGGCGCCCGGGCATTTCTCTTCGCGGAGTACAAGATCCTGGTCATTTTCGTGGCGGTGCTGTTCGTGCTGATCGGCCTGTTCATCACCTGGCTCACTGCTGGTTGCTTCCTGATCGGCGCGGTCTTCTCTGTGTGCGCCGGTTATGTGGGTATGAACGTGGCTACCAAGGCCAATGTCCGTACCGCTGCCGCCGCTAAGTCCAGCGGCATGAACAAGGCCCTGGGCGTCGCCTTCTCCGGCGGTTCCGTCATGGGTATGTGCGTGGTTGGCCTGGGCCTGCTGGGCTGCGCCGCCATCTATGCCTTCACCGGTAACGTGGAGATTCTCACCGGCTTCTCTCTGGGTGCTTCCTCCATCGCGCTGTTTGCCCGTGTGGGCGGCGGTATCTACACCAAGGCTGCCGACGTGGGCGCTGACCTGGTGGGCAAGGTCGAGGCCGGCATCCCCGAAGATGACCCCCGGAACCCTGCCGTGATCGCTGATAACGTGGGCGACAACGTGGGCGACGTGGCCGGCATGGGCGCTGACCTGTTTGAGTCCTACGTGGGCGCTCTGGTGTCCGCGCTGACTCTGGGTGTGGCTGTGGTCGGCACCTTCAACGGCGCCGGCGCTCTGTTCCCCCTGATCCTGGCTGCCGCCGGTATCGTGGCTTCCATCATCGGCTGCTTCTTTGTCCGGGGCGATGAGAATTCCAACCCCCATAAGGCTCTGAAGATGGGCTCCTATGTTTCCTCCGCCATCGTGGTGGTCCTGTCCCTGATCCTGAGCAATGTGTTCTTCGGCGGTATGGCTCAGGCCATCGCCATCATCGCGGGTCTGATCGTTGGCCTGATCATCGGTATCGTCACCGAGATCTACACCTCCGGCGATTATAACTCCGTGAAGAAGATCGCCCAGCAGTCCGAGACCGGCCCCGCTACCACCATCATCAGCGGCATCGCCGTGGGCATGATGTCCACTGCAGTGCCCATCCTGCTGATCTGCGTTGGTATTTTCGTTTCCTATCAGGTTGCCGGTCTGTACGGCATCGCTCTGGCCGCTGTCGGCATGCTGTCCACCACCGGTATCACCGTGGCTGTGGACGCTTACGGCCCCATCGCCGACAATGCCGGCGGTATCGCCGAGATGAGTGGCCTGGATCACAGCGTCCGTGAGATCACCGATAAGCTGGACGCCGTGGGCAACACCACCGCTGCTATGGGCAAGGGCTTCGCCATCGGCTCTGCCGCTCTGACTGCTCTGGCTCTGTTCGTCAGCTATGCGCAGGCTGTTGGCATCGGTGATGCCGGCATCAACATTCTGGATTCCCGCGTGACCATCGGTCTGCTGATCGGCGGTATGCTGCCCTTCGTGTTCTCCGCTCTGACCATGGACTCCGTGTCCAAGGCGGCTTACAGCATGATCGAGGAAGTGCGCCGTCAGTTCCGCACCATCCCCGGTATCATGGAAGGCACCGGCAAGCCCGACTACAAGTCCTGCGTGGCCATCTCCACCACCTCCGCTCTGAAGGAGATGCTGGTTCCCGGCGTCATGGCTGTTCTGGCTCCTCTGGCAGTTGGCCTCCTGCTGGGCACCGGCGCTCTGGGCGGCATGCTGGCCGGCGCTCTAGTCACCGGCGTCCTGATGGCCATCTTCATGTCCAACTCCGGCGGCGCTTGGGATAACGCCAAGAAGTATATCGAGGACGGCAACCACGGCGGCAAGGGCAGCGAAGCTCATAAGGCCGCTGTTGTGGGCGACACCGTGGGCGATCCCTTCAAGGATACCTCCGGCCCCTCCATCAACATCCTCATCAAGCTGATGACCGTTGTTTCTCTGGTGTTCGCATCCATCTTCTCTGCCAGCGGCCTGCTGTAAGAGAACTGTCAGAGTTCAACAAGCTTTTCAGACCGGGCTTCCGTTCATGCGGAGGCCCGGTTTTTATTGCCTGCCGGATCGCGGCGGAAGAGCATAAGCATTCCATATTCTTTTTTAAGGTATGGTGACGACCCTTGACAGAGTAATCGTTTGCCGATATAATATGAACGAAAAACCGTCAAAATGCCGGGCCAGCTCTGGAAAAACCGGCAAAATTCGGAACGAATAGAAAAGGAGAGCGGACAATGATCTATTCCAGCGAAGTACAGCGTATGTGCCCGGTGGCCAAGGGCGCGTATCACGGACCGGCCCCCATCCCTGAAGAAGGAAAGTGGGTTCAGGCCAAGGAAATCAAGGATATCAGCGGTCTGACCCACGGCATCGGCTGGTGTGCTCCTCAGCAGGGCGCCTGCAAACTGACCCTGAACGTGAAGGAGGGCGTCATCGAGGAGGCGCTGGTGGAGACCATCGGCTGCTCCGGTATGACCCACTCCGCCGCTATGGCATCTGAGATCCTCATCGGCAAGACCCTTCTGGAAGCATTGAACACCGATCTGGTGTGCGACGCCATCAACACCGCTATGCGGGAGCTGTTCCTGCAGATCGTCTACGGCCGCAGCCAGACGGCTTTCTCTGAGGGCGGCCTGCCTGTGGGCGCTTCTCTGGAGGATCTGGGCAAGGGCCTGCGTTCTCAGGTGGGCACCATGTTCGCCACCAAGGAGAAGGGTCCCCGCTATCTGGAAATGGCAGAGGGCTACTGCACCCGCGTGGCTCTGAACAAGGACAGCGAGATCATCGGCTATGAGTTTGTGAATCTGGGCAAGATGATGGAAGCCGTCAAGAAGGGCGTGGACGCCAACGAGGCACTGGAGAGCGCCAAGTCTCACTACGGTCAGTGGGACAGCGCCGCCAAGTACATCGATCCCCGTCAGGAATAAGAGAAGGAGGAATTGGAAATGGCTCTGTTTGAAAGCTACGAGAGAAGAATCGAGAAAATCAATTCCGTCCTGTCTCAGTACGGAATCTCCAGCGTGGAGGAGTGCCGGGAGATCTGCAAGGCTGCTGGCTTTGATCCCTATGAGATCGTGAAGGGCATCCAGCCCATCTGCTTTGAAAACGCCTGCTGGGCCTACTGTGTCGGTGCGGCCATCGCACTGAAGAAGAATGTCCAGACCGCCGCCGAAGCCGCCGAGGCCATCGGCATCGGCCTCCAGTCCTTCTGCATCCCCGGCTCTGTGGCTGAGGACCGCAAGGTGGGCCTGGGCCACGGCAATCTGGGCGCCATGCTGCTGCGGGATGAGACGAAGTGCTTTGCCTTCCTGGCGGGCCACGAGTCCTTCGCCGCCGCCGAGGGCGCCATCGGCATCGTCCGCAACGCCAACAAGGCCCGGAAGGAGCCCCTTCGGGTGATCCTGAACGGTCTGGGCAAGGACGCCGCCCAGATCATCAGCCGTATCAACGGCTTCACCTATGTCCAGACCCAGTTTGACTACTACACCGGCGAGCTGAAGACCGTCCGGGAGGTGGCCTATTCCGATGGTGAGCGGGCCGCTGTCCGCTGCTACGGCTGTGATGACGTCCGCGAGGGCGTAGCCGTCATGCACCACGAGGGCGTGGATGTGTCCATCACCGGCAACTCCACCAACCCCACCCGGTTCCAGCATCCCGTGGCCGGTACTTATAAGAAGGAGTGCATCGAGCAGGGCAAGAAGTACTTCTCCGTGGCCTCCGGCGGCGGCACGGGCCGTACTCTGCACCCCGACAACATGGCTGCTGGCCCCGCTTCCTACGGCATGACCGACACCATGGGCCGTATGCACTCCGACGCCCAGTTCGCCGGTTCCTCCTCCGTCCCCGCTCACGTGGAGATGATGGGCTTCCTGGGCATGGGCAACAACCCCATGGTCGGTGCAACTGTGGCTGTGGCCGTTGCTGTGGCTGAGAGCAAAAAGTAAACGAAAAGTCCTGAAATCATAAAAAGCAGGAACTTTTCCGGAAAAAACACCCGTTTCTTTACGAAACGGGTGTTTTTCTATCATTAAGTTCAGGAGAGCAGCATCCGGTCATTGCTCAGGGTCTTGCCGGTACCAGCCTTGAACCGGTGGATCAGATCCTCTACGGTCATGCCCGCCCGGTCAGCGCCGGAAACGTCCAGCACGATCCGGCCGTCAGCCATCATCAATGTCCGGGTCCCCAGTTCCAAAGCCTGCTGCATGTTGTGCGTTACCATCAGACAGGTGATGTTCCCCTCCGCCACGATCCGCTTCGTCAGCTCCAGTACCTTTTCCGCTGTGCCGGGGTCCAGGGCGGCGGTATGCTCGTCCAGAAGCAGGAGCCAGGGGGGATTCATGGTCGCCATCAGCAGCGTTAATGCTTGCCGTTGGCCGCCGGAGAGCAGCCCTACCGGCTGATTCAGTCGGTCCTCAAGTCCCATGTTCAGGAGGGCCAGCCGGTCGCGGAAACGGGCCCGGTCCTTCTGGGTCAAGCGGGAAAACCAACTGCCGTTTCCTGCTGCCAGTGCCAGATTTTCCTCGATGGTCATATTGGGGGCAGTCCCCTTCAGAGGGTCCTGGAATAGGCGGCCGATCCGCTTTGCCCGTTTGTATTCAGGCAGAAAGGTCATATTGTGACCGCCTACGGTGATGGCGCCTGCATCCACGTAAAAGCTGCCGGCGATGGCGTTGAACAGGGTGGATTTGCCCGCGCCGTTGGAACCGATCACCGTGACAAATTCTCCCTTGTTCAAATGGAGAGACAGGTCCGTGATGGCCTTTTTCTCATTGACGGTGCCGGGATTGAAGGTCTTGGAGATGCGTTGAATGTCCAGCATGTCAGTTCCCTCCCTTTCCAGCGGCCAGTTTCCGCTGCTGGAAGGCCGCCCACTTTCGGATGCTGGGAGCTGCAATGGCCAGAGCCACGATGACGGCCGTCAGCAGCTTCAGACACTCCACCGGTACAACCTTGGTGTAAAAGACAACGGCGTAGATAAACCGGTAGATCACGGAGCCGATCATCACCGCCAGCACGCCCTTGGTAACGGTCCGGCGTCCCAGAACCGTTTCACCGATGATGAGGCAGGCCAGACCGATGACCACGATGCCGGTGCCGGAGTTGATGTCCACCGTCTTTTGATACTGGCCCACCATGGCCCCGGAAAGGGCTGTCAGGGCGTTGGATACGCACAGTCCTACCGTGACGGTGAACGCCGGGTTCAGGGACGAGGCCCGCACCATGTCGGAATTGTCACCTGTGGCCCGAATGGAAAGGCCCATGCGTGTTTTCAGAAATGCCAGCAGCAGTACGCCTGCCAGAATGGTGACCGAAGCCGCCAGCAGCAACTCGTACCAATCGCCGCCGATGCCGCTGTCCCGCAGAAGGGTAAAGACTGTGCTGTCTCCCAGCAGGCTTTGGTTGGCCTTCCAGCCCATCGCCATCAGATTGACGGTGTACAGCCCCGTGTTGGTGACGATGCCCGCCAGAATGGAGGGAATCCCCAAGCGAGTCTGCAAAAAAGCTGTGACGAACCCGGCGCAGCTGCCCGCCAGCATGGCGGCAGGAATGGCCAGAATCGGGTGTCCCCCGGCGGCCAGCGTGACAGAGACCGCCGCCCCAAGGACAAAACAACCGTCGGTGGTCATATCGGCGATGTTCAAGATCCGGAAGCTCAGAAACAGGGCCATGGCCACCAAAGCGTATAAAAAGCCCAGTTCCAGAGCGGTTTGTGTGATCATCAGCAAGAGAATGCGCTCCTTTCATGCCGCTGCCCCCGGCAGCAGGCCGGGGGAGCGGGGCGGGGAATTTGACTGGATCAGTCCTTGGTGGTGGTGACCTCTACCACCTCGCCCATGCTGTCGAAGCAGGCGTAGTCGGCCTGCTTGCCGATGAGGGCGCAGGTGTCTGTGTTGACGGTGATGATGCCGCCGTCCATCAGGTAGTAGTCCTCCATGCCATACATGCCCTCGGTCATGGCGGTGTAGGCCAGGTCAGCGGTCTGGGCGCCCAGGTCGGTGTAGTTCACGCCGCAGGTGGCGTAGGCACCGTTGCGGACGAAGGAGTCAGCGCCGGTGTAGTGGGGGATGCCGTTTTTGGCAAGATCTTCATAGATAGCCAGCTCTGCGGCCATGATGACGTTATCGGTAGGAGTAAACACGGCGTCCACACCGGCAGCGATCAGGGCGGAGGCGGCAGCAACTACTTCATCGTTGGTATTGGCGGTCTGTTCAACGTACTCGATGCCCTTAGTATCCAGATAGGCCTTGGCGTCGGCAATGGGCTTGGCAGAGTTGGGTTCAGACAGGGAGTACAGCAGGCCGACCTTTGCGGTGTTGGGATTCTGGGCGAACATCATATCCATGATGAAATTGGTATTCAGGGCGTCGCTGGTGCCGGTAACATAGTCGATCCCGGTCAGCTTGGCGGTTTCCGGGTCGGAGACGGCGGCGTAGACCACAGGGGTCTTGGTCTCCTCGGCGGAGAGGGCGGCGATCTGGGCGGCGGTGGTGGCAATGGGGATGATGGCATCCACGCCGTCGGCAATGGCCTGGTCGCTCAACTGCTTGAGAATGGTCTGGTCGCCCTGACCGGAGGTGACCTCGTATTCGATCTTCACATTCTTATCGGCGGAGATCTGATCCAGCTCCGCAGTGACGGCGTTGGCGATCTCGTCCAGAGAAGCGTGGTCCAGCTGCTTGATGACGGCCACCTTGTAGGCCTTGGTGTCGGTTTCGATGGGTGCAGCGGTGTTCTGGTCGGCAGAGCTGTCGGCGGGGGATTCGGCCTTGCTGCCGCAGGCGGCCAGAGACAGGGTCATGGCACAGGCAAGAGTCATGGTCAGGAGCTTCTTCATCATGTTGTTCTTCATTTTGGGTTCCTCCAAAAATATAAAATGTTTGAGTGGCAGATGACCGTTTTGGCTGTGCCGGGGCCAAACGGAAATAAAAAACAGCCTTCGCCCCACTCATGGGACAAAAGCTGATGCTTCTGCGATACCACCCAAATTGACGTTTATACGTCCGCTCGCTTACGCGTACCATCATACGCGCCCCGATGGATAACGGGTGGGATTCCCGTCGGCCTCTACTTGGTTTCCTGTTCGGACCGCCCTCCGAAGTCCATTCGCCAGCCGACTCCTGCTCCGATCTCACCGCCCGGAACTCTCTGAAAGGTCATCTTGACTGGGTACTGCTCTCCGTCATAGGTTTGCTGTGATTTTCTTGTTGTGCCGTATTATAGGCGCGGAGATTCGGAATGTCAACCTCCTGTTTGAAATTTAATAAAGTTATCGCAAAAAATCCATGATCCGCCGCCTGTACCATTCTCTTCACAAGCTTCACGCCTGTCCGCCGTACCCTGACTGTTCTTTCCGAAAAGCATCAGCCCCCGCTCGTTCCAACGACAAGCGGGGGCTACTTCTGCTGCTTTTCTTTCAATACGGTTACCTCTACTTCCATCTATCTGCCGCTGAGAGCTGAAACACTGACTGCCAATCCATGAAGCACCATGCGTACAGAAATTCATGTCTCACGCGATCCCATAAATGTTGTGCTTCGTATTTGACCTCCGGTAACGCTCTGCGGCGAAGAAAGAGGGTTCCCCATCGAGGGTTTTCTCTCCCTCTTTGTGTCTATAATATATAATAGCCTCAGTAATAAGTCAATAGTTTTTGTGCATTTTCAACGTTTTTGACAAAAAAATCTGCGGCGGGCAAGCAGGTCGCACAAAGGTGGACCTATCCGCCGAAGGCCGATAGCAGCGCGGAAAGGGAAAGGCCCTCCGTCTGCCAGAACTGCTCCAGCAGAGTGTCCAGATTGTCCTCACTGTGCTCAATCTCTCGGCTGAACAGCCGCAGGGCCTCCGGCAGTCCTACGAAACGGGAGAGGCGGTCTGTCACCAGTACCCCCAGCGCGCAGAACTGCGCCCGGCCCAGCAGGTCTCCATCGTTGACGGCCTTCAGCAGATACCGGAAGGCGAAGTACACGGCGATGCGTTCCAGCTTTTCCGGGTCTTGGGGAGCGAAGCCGGGCAATTCCGGCGCTTGCTCCCATTGCTTCAGCAGCGCAAGCCAGTCCGGTTCCAGAATTTCCAGATCCTGTAAGCACCGGCAGGCGGTAGCTTCCCAAGAGCCGGAACCGGCATTGGTTTCCGCAGAAATCGCCAAAGATCCCGTGCAGAAGGCGGCCAGCTCCGCCATGTTTTCGCTGTCCAATAGCTGTTGGGCCTCCCCGGTGATGAGCAGGAAGTCCCGCAGACGGGCCTTTAAGGAACGGCTCCGGTCCCGCAAGAGATCCAGCAGGCGGTCCCGCAGAGGGACCAGCCAATCCAGCCATTCGTCCCCGTCCTCCGTGGGCTGGTTATCCTGACGCTCCGAGAAGGTCAGAGGGTCACGGGTGCCCAGCAGCAGTTCATTGGCCTTGGGACAGGCGGCAGACAGAGTGATCTCCTGAAAGGGACCGTAGTCCTCAATAAAACGGGGATGCTCCCGGCAGGTGACGGAGGTGGCCTCCGGCCCCAAGGCACAGTGGATGTCGCAGAGGTTTTCCTGATTCAGAAAGGGACAGCGGCGGCCGTCCAGCGGAAAGCAGACGTCCTCGCCGTCAAACTGCATGGCAGCCCGGAGCTTCTCGCCCAGAGGGCCGGGTTCTGTCTGATATCGCCCGGCGGTGTCTTCGTCGATGACCACCTCCCAGCCGATGCAGCAGCTGTGGGGACAGTCTCCCGCCAGACAGGCAAATTGATCAAAATAATCCGGAATACGAACCAGCATGGAAATTCCTCCTGAATCTGGCAGGAAATTTCAAACAAAAAGTTGCAAACGCAACAGATTTTATGAGCCTATTATACGATACTAAGGGCGGAAAAACAAGCCTGCATAGCTGAGGAAAAAGGAGATACCCTATATGGTACGGAGAGTGATCGAGATCGACCGGGACAAATGCAACGGCTGCGGCGCCTGCGCCGATGCCTGTCAGGAGGGGGCCATCGGCATGGTGGACGGCAAGGCCGTGCTCCTGCGGGATGACTACTGCGACGGACTGGGCAACTGCCTGCCCCATTGTCCCACCAACGCAATTACCTTTGTGGAGCGGGAGGCCGCCGCATTTGATGAAAAGGCCGTTGCCGCCGCACAACTGATGAAAAAGGCGGCATCCCTGAAGGGCAGCGCTCCCGTCACCCGCAGCGGCTGTTCCGGCAGCGCACCCTTACAGATGGTCTGCCCCGGCAGTCAGGCAGACACACTGCATCAGGGAACGGACACGGCTGCCCCCATGCGGTCTGCCCCGGCCTCCCGGCTCATGCAGTGGCCTGTTCAGATCAAGCTGCTGCCGGTACAGGCACCGTTCTATCAGGGGGCCAGACTGCTGATCGCCGCGGACTGCACCGCCTTTTCCCGGGCGGATTTCCACGAGCGGTTTATGAAGGGCCGGATCACGCTGATCGGCTGTCCCAAGCTGGACGAGGGGGATTACGCGGAGAAGCTGACGGAGATCATCCGAAGCAATGACATCCGGGAGGTCACCATCGTCCGCATGGAGGTGCCCTGCTGCGGCGGCTTGCAGAGGGCGGCGGAAACGGCGCTCCGGGAAAGCGGAAAGTTTTTGCCCTGGCAGGTGGTAACACTGGGCCGGGACGGAACCATTCAGGAATAATGGAGGTAAATCGTATGAAAGCAACAGTGAACGAAAACTGCATCGGCTGTGGTCTGTGCGCGGGAACCTGCCCGGTGGTGTTTACCATGGGGGATGACGGCTTGGCCCACGGTGGAGAGATCCCGGCCAACCAGCAGACCGAGGCAGAGACCGCACGGGACGGCTGTCCTGTCAGCGCTATCAGCATTGAGGACTGACAACGGAAAGACCTGCCAAACGTCTTTAGCAGTCTATTCTGAATCAGATTAACAACGCAGCCGTCTCCCGGAGAAATTCGGGAGACGGCTGTAAAACGATATGGAGTTTTGAGATCGACAGAGAAGTTGCCGGGACAGCTCAGACCTTGCAGGTCCAGCCATGGGGATCGGGCTGCGTGCCCCACTGGATCCCGGTGAGGGTGTCATACAGCTTCTGTGCCAGAGGGCCGGTTTGGAAGTTGTTGATGGTATATGCCTTGCCTTCGTAGGTCAGTTCACCGATGGGGCAGATGACGGCGGCGGTGCCGACGCACATGGCCTCCTCCAGCGTTCCATTGGCGGCGGCCTCAAACAGCTCGTCGACAGAGATGAGCCGTTCCTCTACGGGCATCCCCCAATCCTCAAACAGCTGGAGGCAGGAGCGGCGGGTGACGCCGGGGAGGATGGACCCGGTCAGCATGGGGGTGATGATCCTGCCGTTGATCTTGAAGACCACGTTCATGCCGCCGCCCTCCTCCACATACTTGTGCTCCACGCCGTCCAGCCACAGTACCTGAGAATAGCCGTTGGCAAAGGCCCGTTCTCCGGCCCGGTTGGAAGCGCCGTAGTTGCCGCCGCATTTGGCCTCGCCGGTGCCGCCCCGGACAGCCCGGACGTCCTCGGTCTCCACGATGATCTTCACCGGCTCCATGCCATTGTCAAAGTAGCTGCCTACCGGGGAGAGAATGATGATGAACTGGGCCGTGTGAACGCCGTGAAGCCCCAGCTTCGCATCGGTGCCGTACAGGAAAGGACGGATGTACAGAGAGGTGCCGGGATCAGAGGGGACCCAGCGCTCGTCAACCTTCACCAGCGCCTTGACGGCTTCCAGTGCGTCCTCCGGGGGGACTACCGGCAGACCCAGGCGGATGGCGGAGTTTTTCATCCGCTCCATGTTGTCCCAGGGGCGGAACAGCTGCACCTCGCCGTCGGGCCGGCGGTAGGCCTTTAACCCTTCAAAGACCTCGGCGCCGTAATGGAACACACAGGCGGCAGGGGACAGAGAGATGTTCTGGAAGGGGACGATACGGGGATCGTACCAGCCTTTTTCATCGCTGTAATCCATGATGAACATGTGGTCGGTGTAGTGGATGCCGAAGCCCAGCTGATCCGAGGGGAGGAGTGTTCCGGGGTGTGTCGTTTTCGTGATGCTGATATACATGGATGATACCTCCTGAAAAAATAAGAGTCTGTTGATAAAGTGGCAGATTTTCCACGACAGTAAGGAAGAGTGTGTGCGGGAAACCCAAGAAGGGTGTCTTGCGCATTGGAATTAAACATTTTCAGAACTTTTGTAAAGTTCTGAAAATAAGTTCGAGTTCTTTCAAATGTTTTACGCTTTGACAGCCGGATAACCGGAGCGAAAGCAAACAGAAAAGCGGCCCCGTCGAATCGACGGAGCCGCTTGGTGTTTCAGGTCCGATCCTCAGAGGATCGAAAGGGAAACCGGGCGTTGTACCGGGATTCGACAAATGGGAAAATGATGTACCAGAATAATGATGGGTAAAATAATAATGGACGCCAGCAGCAGGCTGGCGTCCAGAATCATAGCGATATTGGAGTGGGAAGAAGCTTCAGAGCAGACGGAAACGGCGCAGACTGCCTGCGCAGAAGCGTATGCAAAAGTAGAACCGGTTATGCAGGTCATCGTTTGTCTCCGTCCTTTCACTCAAGTTGGCTGCAGTTTAGCACGGTGAAGGCGGTCCGTCAAGAGGAAATCATGCAAACGCCCAAGAGATCGGCGGTGTGACCAACAACCTCATGTTTCCGAGCGGGTGATTTTGTAGGAATTTGCGGAAACGGTTGCCGATAGGTCGGCCTTTCCAAATACGGAATCAGGAAAAGGACCGGCAGCGGGGGTTGAACCCCCGTTGGAAATCTGTCATAATAAGAAAAAAACAGGCCGGGCAAGAGGCTCCGGCGGAAACGGATATTGCCCATGAAACAGATCTGTATCGGCATTCTGGCCCATGTGGACGCCGGAAAAACAACCTTATCAGAAGCCCTGCTGTACCGCGCCGGGGCCATCCGCCGCCTGGGCCGGGTGGACCATCAGGACGCTTTTTTGGATACCGACGCCATGGAGCGGCAGCGGGGCATCACCATTTTCTCCAAGCAGGCGGTGCTGGAACTGGGAGATACCCGGGTGACGCTGCTGGACACCCCCGGCCATGTGGATTTTTCCGCCGAAATGGAGCGGACGCTGCAAGTGCTGGACTGCGCCGTGCTGGTGATCTCCGGTACTGACGGCGTACAGGGCCACACCCGGACGCTGTGGGACTTGCTGGAACGGTATCAGGTGCCCACGTTCCTGTTCATCAATAAGATGGATCTGGCGGGTGCGGACCGGGCAGCGCTGTTGGCCCACTTAAAGAATAAACTCAGCGGCGGCTGCGTGGACTTTGGGGACCCGGATACCCTGTGGGAGGAGGCCGCCGTCTGCGACGAGGCGGCTTTGGAGCAATATCTGGAAACAGGAGAACTTCCGGAGGACATGATCTCCCGTCTGATCGGGGAACGAAAGCTGTTTCCCTGCTACTTCGGCTCCGCGCTGAAGGTGGAGGGCGTGGATGAGCTGCTTGCCGGCGTGGAGCGGTATGCCCCCCAGCCGGCCTATCCGGCGGAATTCGGCGCCAAGGTGTTTAAGATCACGCGGGACGCGCAGGGCGCCCGGCTGACCCACATGAAGATCACCGGCGGTGCGCTGCACACCAAGGAACTGCTTACCGGCCGGGAGGGGGACACGGTCTGGCAGGAAAAGGCGGATCAGCTCCGGCTCTACTCCGGGTCGAAATTCCACCCCGTGGACACGGCGGAGGCCGGGGCCGTAGTGGCGGTGACGGGCCTGAGTCACACCTTCCCCGGACAGGGGTTGGGGATCGAGCCGGACTGGTCCGGGGCGGTCTTGCAGCCGGTCCTGACCTACCGGGTGGAACTGACGGACGGCACAGACCCCCACACGGCGCTGCAAAAGCTGCGGCAGTTAGAGGAGGAAGACCCCCAGCTTCACATCGTCTGGAATAACGGGGAGATCCACGCTCAGCTCATGGGCGAGGTGCAGATGGAGGTCTTGCAGCGGCTGATCCGAGAGCGGCTGGGCATGGAGATCAGCTTTGGCGCAGGGGCTGTCTGCTACCGGGAGACCATCGCCAACGCCGTGGAGGGCATCGGCCACTTTGAACCCTTGCGGCACTATGCCGAGGTGCATCTGCTGCTGGAACCCGGCGAGCCGGGCAGCGGCATTACCCTCGCCTCCGTGTGCCCCACGGACAAGTTGGATCTGAACTGGCAGCGGCTGATCTTTACACATCTGTTGGAAAAACCTCATTTGGGGGTACTGACCGGCTCACCCATCACCGATATCAAAATCACCTTGTTGGCGGGCCGCGCCCACGAAAAGCACACCGAGGGCGGCGATTTCCGACAGGCCACCTACCGGGCCGTGCGGCATGGGCTGATGCAGGCGGAAAGTGTGCTGCTGGAGCCGTGGTACCGGTTCCGGCTGGAAATCCCCGTCCAGCAGGTGGGCCGGGCCATGACGGACTTGCAGCAGATGAGCGGCAAGGTGGACCCGCCGGAGACCGTGGGAGAGGAAACGGCCCTCACCGGCACGGCCCCGGTGGCGGGCCTCCGGGATTACGCCCGGGAGGTGGCGGTCTACACCCGTGGACAGGGGCGGTTGTCCTGCGTCCCGGCGGGGTATTTCCCCTGCGCGGAGGCGGAAGCCGTCATCGAGGCCATGGGGTACGACCCGGAGCGGGACGTGGAAAACACGGCGGATTCCGTGTTCTGCTCCCACGGGGCCGGTGTGGTGATCCCGTGGCGGGAGGTGGCCCAGCACGCCCAGGTGGACAGCGGCTGGCGCCCGCAGGGGACGGAGCCTGAACCGAAGGAAGCGCCCCCCCAGCGGCGGCCCGTCAGTACCTACGCCGGGACCGCAGCCCAGGATAAGGAGTTGCAGGCCATCTTCGAGCGGACCTACGGCGCGGTGAAGCGGGAGAGTTTTCTTCCGCCCAAGACTCCTAAGCGGCCTGTGGCCGATCATTCGGAGGAAAAACGGCGGGAATTGAAAAGGGCCTTCTCCGGCGAGGACTATCTGCTGGTAGACGGGTATAATATCATTTTCGCGTGGGATGAGCTGAAAAAGCTGGCGGCAGAGCATCTGGATGCCGCCCGGAAAAAGCTGTGCGACCTCCTGTGCAACTATCAGGGCTACCGGAAATGCCGGGTCATTCTGGTGTTTGACGCCTACAAGGTGAAGGGCGGTCTGGGCAGCGTAGAAATGTACCACAACATCACCATTGTCTATACCAAGGAGGCGGAGACGGCGGACGCCTACATCGAGCGGGCGACCTACGAGATCGGGCGGCAGCACCGGGTCCGGGTGGCCACCTCCGACGGGCCGGAGCAGATCATCATTCTGGGCCACGGGGCGCTGCGATTGTCGGCCTCCGCTTTCCACGAGGAGCTGATGGAGGTCCAGAAGCAGATCGGAGATACCGTGTGGCAGAATAACCGGAAGAATGCCAACAGCGGCGCGGTGCGGGCGGCGATGGAAAAGGCGAAGGAGGACGGCAGATGCTGACACTGCTCACCGCGGCGGCGGTTTTAGCCGCCTGCGCCGGTCTGCGGCGGTTTTTGAACCGCCCGAAGCGGGCAGACGCATATTTCTGGAAGGGCCGCGTCCGCTTGACGGCCCTGTGGAATGACGGCGCGGCCTTCAGCCTGCCTCTGAAACGGACGCTGGTAACGGCGCTGTCCATTCTGATTTTGCCGCTGGTGTGGGTATTCCGCCGCCGCAGTCCCATAGGGGCGGGACTGGCCTTGGGAGGAGGTCTCAGCAACCTGTGGGAGCGGCTGCGGCGCGGCGCGGTCTATGACTATGTGCAGTTTCCCAAGCTGCCGAAAATCGGCCGCTATGTATGGAATCTGGCGGATCTCGCCATTTTGATCGGCGGACTGCTGCTGGCCCTGCTGGAACGGAAGAAATGAAACGATGCTGCCCGGAGGAATATCCTCCGGGCAGCGTTGTTTAGAAACGTGTGGCTTTTCAGGAAAAGACAGGCGGATGGTCAGGACTTGGCCGGGGCGGAAAGCTCCGTCAGGGGGGCGAAGCGGTAGCCCATGTCCTCCCACTTCGACAGCAGATCGTCCAGAATGGCGGCGTTGGTGGAGGAGGTAGAGTGCAGCAGCACGATGGCACCGTTGTGGATGCGGGGGAGCAGCTTGGCGTAGGCCTGCTCCGCTGTGGGCTGGTTGTCGGCATACCAATCCACGTAGGCAAGGCTCCAGAACACTGTCTGGTAGCCCAGTTCCTGAGCCAGTTTCAGGTTTTGCTCACTGTATTTCCCCTGCGGGGGCCGGTAGAAGTGGGACAATTCCTGCCCGGTGATCTCCTGATACAGCGCCGCCAGAGAATCCAGCTCCTTTTGGAAGCTGGCCTTGTCGGAAATGGCGGACATATCCGGATGGTGGTAGGTGTGGTTGCCTACGATGTGTCCCTCCGCCGCCATCCGGCGGACGATGTCCGGGGCAGATTCGATCATGTGGCCCACCACGAAGAAAGCCGCCGGAGCGCTGTGCTTTTTCAGCGCGTCTAAAATGGCCCCGGTGTTGCCGTTTTCGTAGCCGCAGTCAAAGGTGAGATAAATGACCTTTTGGCTGGTGTCCCCTACATACCAGGCGTCATACTGGGTGAGAAAGTCCGCCGTGGCATTGCCAATGGGTGTTTCGTGCTCCGCAGGGAAGGACAGTCCCCAGTTATCGGCGGAGGCGGGGATGGCGGCATCGCTGGACGCGGACAGGGCGGCGGGGGAGCCGCGGCCCAGGATCCCCATCAACGTCAGACAGGGCAGAAGCAGCAGACAGAAAATTTGCAGACGTTTGCGCATGGCGTTCCTCCTGAGAATGGATTTTCATTAGTCTGCCCGGAGGGAACCCCCTTCATACCCGGTTGCGAAACCCGGCGAAAGCTGTTATGATGTGGCAGTGAAAATTTCGCGGGACCCAAAGGAGAAACAAAATGGCAAAGAAACGGCGTACAACTCGAAAACCCGGCCGGAAGGAGGCCCTGGCAGTCATCGTCCTGACGATGCTCGTCGGTCTGGCCCGACAAATGCTGGCCCCCAGCTATGACCTATCGAATATCCCGGACTATGACGGCACCAGCGCCTACGCCGTCATCGACCGGAATCAGCCCTCCTTTACGGAGGATGAATACACCACCGGTTCCTATGAGTATTACAGCGAGCTGGACAGTCTGGGCCGCTGCGGTGTCACAGAGGCTTGCGTCGGCGTGGACCTGATGCCCACAGAGGAGCGGGAGAGCATCAGCAAGGTGAAGCCCACCGGCTGGGTGCAGAACCAATATGATTTTGTGGACGGCGGGAACCTCTATAACCGCTGCCACCTCATCGGCTTTCAGCTTACCGGCGAAAACGCCAACGAAAAAAATCTCATCACCGGCACCCGGTATATGAACGTGGAGGGGATGCTGCCCTTTGAAAATCAGGTGGCGGACTATGTGGCCTCCACCGGGAATCATGTGCTCTACCGGGTGATCCCCGCCTTTACAGGCACAGAACTGGTAGCCCGGGGCGTGGAGATGGAGGCATATTCCGTGGAAGATCAGGGTCGGGGCGTCTGCTTTCATGTCTATTGCTACAACGTACAGCCCGGCGTGAAGATCGACTACGCCACCGGGGAGAATTGGGAGGCATAATGGAACTTTGGAAGAATTTTGACCGGCTGGTGGTGTTCGATACGGAAACTACCGGAATTGAGTTCGGCCGGGACCGGATCATTGAGATCGGCGCTGTGGCGCTGGAAAACGGCGCGGAGCGGGGGAATTTCAACGCCCTTGTCCGCCTTCCGGCAGGACAGATGCTGCCGCCTTTCATTACGGAGCTTACCGGCATCACAGATGAGCAACTGAACCGGGAAGACGTGGATGACCGCACGGCGGCGGAGGGCTTCTGCCGATTGTTAGAGGGGGCAGAGCATCCTCTGTTGGTGGCCTACAATGCCCAGTTCGACCTGAATTTCCTCTACTATTTGCTGAAACCCTTGGGGTTGGTGTCCGTTTTGCGAAAGCCCCGATTTTTGGATGCACTGACCGTGTACCGGGACCGGCGGGACTATCCCCACAAGCTGTACAACGCCATCGAAGCCTACGGTCTGACGGAGGCGGAAAACAGTCACCGGGCGGTGGACGATGCCCGGGCTACTGTTCTGCTCTTGGAGGCTATGGCGGCTGAAAAGGACGATTTGATGCGGTATATCGACCTGTTCGGCACCCATCCCAAGTATGGCCTGAGCGGAAAGAAAATTTCCTCCGTGACCTACTGCCCTCAGCCCTATGACCGGCGGGCACCGCTGTATGAGCTGACTCATACAATGTGAAAAGTTTGTGAACATTTGAAGGAAATACTTGCAATATGACAACCTGTCGGGTATGATACCCGACAGGTTGTCATATTAGGAAGAGTATCCGGTTCCGCACAGGCTTTCTCGATGGGAGGAAGGGGTGTGCGCGGGGAAACCAGGAAGGTTTCACTGCGCCATTGAAATCATAAGTTTTTTGGGTGGTAACCCGAAAAACTTCAGGCCGCATGGGAACCATGCGGAACCTGTCGGGTATGATACCCGACAGGTTGTCATATTAGGAAGAGTATCCGGTTCCGCACAGGCTTTCTCAACGGGAGGAAGGGGTGTGCGGGACCCTGTCCCAGATATTAGGGAGATCATTACGGATCGAAAGGAGGCTGGCGGCTTGCCCAGCAGTACATTTTTGAATCTGGCACCGGAAAAGCAGGAAAAGCTGCTGTCAGCGGCAGTCCGGGAATTTACGGAGCGGCCCTATAACGAGGCGTCCATCAACCGAATCGTCCGGGAGGCGGGAATTCCCCGTGGCAGCTTTTACATGTATTTCCGGGATAAGGAGGACCTGTTCCACTATCTGATGGAGGAGAGCATCAACGAGATGCTTATGGTGTTTGAGGAGGTGCTTCGCAGTCAGGGTGGCGACATCTTCGCAGCCCTGCCGGCCATGTACGATCATCTTCAGAGCCGCCGGTCAGCGGACCGCAGTTTGGGGGGCATGGGTATGATGTCCGCCATCGTCAACCGCAACGACGGCTTGCAGAAGGGCGGCCTGCTGGAGTTTCTGGACCCGGATCACATTTTGAAGCGGATGGAGGACTGCGTGAACCCGGATCTGCTGGACCTGCGGGAGCCGGAGGACCTGAACTGCATTCTGAGGATGCTTATTGTATTGATAGTCCCCATCATGTATAACGGCATTCGGCCTGAGACCGACCCGGAGGACCGGGAAAAGCTGGAGCGCGCGTTGGAAATTCTGCGGCGGGGCATGGGGGCAAAGACCCACCCCGCACAGCGTTCATAAAGGAGTTGTCTATATGGAAGAACTGATGAAGAAAACGAAGGCGGGTCAGGCTGCGCCTGCGTCCGAAACGGAGCCGAAAAAGAAATTCGGCCTGCCCAAGAGCAAGAAAGCAAAAAAATGGATGAAAATTGCCATTGCCGCGGTGGTGATCGCCGCTGTGGCGGCAGGCTGCATGGCCAGGGCATCCAAAAAGGCAAACGCCTATCTCGGCGGCAGCTATCTGGTGGCTCAGGCCACCCGGCAGGATCTGACGCTGTCCGTTACTGGAACGGCGACCCTGAAGCCCGCAGATTCTTATAACGTCACCACTCTGATCTCCGGCGAGATCGAAAACGCGCCCTTTGAGTTGGGCGATCTGGTGAACAAGGGGGACCTGCTGTTCGCCATGGACAGCAGTGATGCCCAGAACCGGGTCAGCCAGGCGAATATTTCCGTGGCCAACTTCCAGCTGGCCTATCAGCAGGCTAAGGAGGCACTGAACCCCGTAGCCCCCATCAGCGGCACGATCCAGGAGCTGTATGTCCACAACGGTGACAGTGTGAATATGGGTTCTCAGATCGCCAAGATCGTCTCCAGCATGGACCTGTCCGTGGACTTCCTGTTCCCCTATGCCCAATCCTCGGATTTTTATGTGGGCCAGGCGGCCACGGTGTACATCGGCAACTTTGACGCACCGATGAGTGGAACGGTGGAATCCGTGTCCAACTCCACCAGCGTCACCAGCAACGGCCTGTCTGCCGTCAGCGTCCGGGTGAAGATCCATAACCCCGGTGTTGTCTCCGACTCCATGACCGCCACCGCCCTGATCGGCAATTACGCCAGCTACGGCCAGACGCCTATCAATCTGGGCGGAGCCACTATTGTCTACGCCAGTGTCAGCGGCACGATCCAGGGATTGAATAAGCTGGCGGGCAGCACCGTCAAGCAGGGGGAGATCCTGTGTACCGTAGAGTCCGCCGATGCCCGGAGCCGGGTGGAGAATGCCAGATTGAACCTGGAAAACGCTCAACTGGCCGCGTCCATGGCGGCGGACAGTCTGGATGACTACAACATCACCTCTCAGATCACCGGCACCGTCATTGAAAAGAATTTCAAGGCTGGTGACAAGGTGGAGGGTATGAACTCCGGCTCTCTGGCAGTGATTTATGACATGAGCTACTTGAAGCTGGAAATGGCCGTGGATGAGCTGGATATCGGCAAGGTGGCCGTGGGCCAGACGGTAACGATCACCGCCGACGCCCTGGAGGGGCAGACCTTCACCGGTGTGGTGGATAATGTCAGCATCAATGGTACTACGGCGGGCGGTGCCACCAGCTATCCCGTGACCATCCTCATCAAGGATTACGGCGATCTCAAGCCGGGCATGAATGTCTCCGCTACCATCGAGGGCGACCGGGTCCCCAATGCCCTGTGCATCCCCGTGGACGCTGTGAACCGGGGCAACACTGTGACGGTCCCCGGCCCCGGCGCCATGAACGCGGACAATACCGCCGTGGAGGATGTCTCCAAGCTGGAAACACGGGAAGTGACGCTGGGCAAGAGCGACGGCGATTTCATCGAGGTCACCGGCGGTCTGGAAGAGGGGGACACTGTCCTGATCCCCAACCAAAGCTCTAACATGATGGCCGAAATGATGGGGATGTAAGCCATGGAGCATCTCATTGAATTAAAAGACGTCTACAAGATCTACCACATGGGCGACGAGGACGTTCACGCCCTGGACGGTGTGAGCCTTACCATCGACAAGGGGGAGTTTGTAGCCATTGTGGGCCAGTCCGGTTCCGGCAAATCCACCGCCATGAACATCATCGGCTGTCTGGATGTGCCCACCAGCGGTACCTACCATCTGGGGGGCGTGGACGTATCCACCATGGATGATGACCAGCAGGCGGAGATCCGGAACAAAATGCTGGGGTTCATCTTCCAGCAGTATAACCTGATCCCCAAACTGACCGTGCTGGAAAACGTGGAGCTGCCCCTGCTGTACGCCGGTGTCGGCGCGGAAGAGCGGAAGGAGCGGGCAGTGGCGGCGCTGGGCCGTGTGGGCTTGGCTGACAAGCAGAAAAATCTGCCCAGCCAGCTTTCCGGCGGTCAGCAGCAGCGGGTGTCCATCGCGAGAGCGCTGGCGGGGAATCCCTCTGTCATTCTGGCGGATGAACCCACCGGCGCGCTGGACTCCCGGACGGGCCGGGAGGTGTTGGGCTTCCTCCAGAAGCTGAATCAGGAGGGAGACACCGTGGTGCTCATCACCCACGATAACTCTATCGCCGTAAAAGCCAAGCGCATCGTCCGCCTTCAGGACGGCCGCATCATCTATGACGGTGACGCCTCCGATCCCGCCGCCGTGGTACAGCCGGAGGAGACAGGCGCAGACGGGGAGGTGGGCGTATGAACTTTACCCAATCCTTCAAGCTGGCGCTGAAATCTCTGAAAACCAGCAAGATGCGGGCGTTTCTCACCATGCTGGGTATCATCATCGGTGTCGGCGCCGTGATCGTGATTCTGTCTCTCGGCAACGGCATGACCAATATGATGAACAGCCAGTTTGAAAAAATGGGCTCCAATCTGATCCAGGTCATGACCTATGGCCGGGGGACCGGCGGCACCCGTGACGTGGATGTGGAGGATCTCTATGAACTGGTGGACAAATATCCCCAGTACCTCACCGGCGTGACCCCCTATGTTTCCGCTTCTGCCAAGGTGCGCTACCAGACGGATGACTATGACCGCACCTCGGTCTACGGCGTCAGCGAGGCGTTTTTCAAGGAGGACACCAAGGGCACCATGCAGGGGGAGACTCTTGCGGAGGGGCGCTTCCTCAGCTACATCGACGTGGATCGGCATCAGAATGTCTGCGTCATCGGCGATTATCTGGCGCAGGCCGCCTTTCGGGGCGACGCACTGGGTAAGACCATCTCTCTGAGCGGTGTGCCTTACACCGTCATCGGCGTGTTGAGTAAAAGCGGCGACAGCAGCGAGGGCAGCGCCGACGATGTGATCTACATCCCCTATGAAAACGCCCAGCGGATGGGCACCGGCACCATGATGATGGGCACCGATGAAATGTTCCTACTGACCTCCACCAGCCGGGATACGGCGTCCGCTGCCAAGGGCATTGTGGAAAAGCGACTGTATAAAACCTATCAGTCCTCGGACTACTACATGGTCATGACCTCCGCAGAGATGATGGATGCCATGAACACCATGATGAATACCATGATGATCGTACTGGTGGCCATCGCCGCCATTTCCCTGCTGGTGGGCGGTATCGGCATTATGAACATCATGCTGGTGTCCGTCACGGAACGGACAAGGGAGATCGGCATCCGAAAATCTCTGGGCGCCAAGCAGAAGGACATCCGGGGCCAGTTCGTCATTGAAGCGGGCACCACCTCCGCCGTGGGCGGGGTGCTGGGCATCGTATTCGGTTTGCTGCTGGCCAGAGCCGCCACCATTGCGGTGGGGGCCATCATGTCCAGTTCCATGAACGGCATCACCTTCAGCGCGGTGCCGACTCTTTCCGACATTGCTGTCAGCTTCGGCGTCAGCGTAGGCATCGGCGTTCTGTTCGGCTACCTGCCCGCCAACAAGGCGGCCAAGCTGAACCCCATCGACGCCCTGCGGTACGATTAAGATTGTATTATATGGAAAAAACCTGCCGGAACAGTCCGTGGACTGCTCCGGCAGGTTTCTATGTAGTGCTGCTGATGGTAAATCCTATAAACCCCACCCGTGGACAGGGAAGAGAATGTCCTTTGCTATCGGTGTATAGAATAGCTTTTCTACCTCAGTGCGGTCATGGGTCCGTCCCAGGATCCACATGAGCTTGGCTACCACAGCCTCCGTGGTCATATCGTAGGCTTCCAAAACGCGGAGGTTTGCTTTCAGACTGTGTCCAACATGGTAAACGCCTACGTCGCTGCCCTCACTGGGGACCTGAGTAGTAAGAACCACAAATTTGCCTTGTTCTATCCAGCTTTGTAGACAATCATAGAACCCGCCGCGCTCCGGCAGACCGCCAACTCCAAAGCTCTCGATGATCAGAGCATCATTTCGTTCCAGAAAAAAGTCGGCGGCAGAACGGTCCTGCCCCGGTGTCAGCTTCAAAAGGGCCACTTTATTATCCAAAGTGTCAGAAAAAGTAGGTACAGTGGTACAGTCCTGGCGGATATACCGCAGCAGCACTCCATCCCGCAGGATCCCCAGATCCGGATAGTTGATGCTGGAAAATGCCTGAAAACTCTTTGTGCGGGTCTTGCGGGCCCGTGTGCCCAAAATCACGTGATTGTTGAACACGATAGACACACCGGGGAGATCCGAGGCGGCACAGCGAAAAGCGTCCGTCATGTTGATCTTGGAATCTGTGGAATCAAATCCGATAGGCTTCTGTGCACCGGTGAGAATCACAGGTTTTGGACTGCCTTGGATCAGATAGCTGAGACCTGCGGCTGTATAAGCCATGGTGTCTGTACCATGGGTGATGACAAAGCCATCATAGCGGTCATAGTTTTCCCGGATGCACCGCACCATATCCAACCAATGCTCAGGACGCATGTTAGTGCTGTCCAGATTCAAAAGTTGTATACATTCCACATCGCAGATACTGGAGATAGTGGGGAGATGGTTCAATAACTGCTCAGAGGTCAACTCTGGGGCCAGGCCGTCTTCCGTGACATCAGAGGCAATGGTACCGCCGGTGCCGATCAATAAAATTTTTTTCATAAATTCTCGCCTTATCCCAAATCCCGGTGATCCAGCGCCGCCAGTCCGAACCGGGCGGCCATGGTGACGCGCTGGCGGTCCTCCTCCGTCTGAGCCTGCGCCAGCTGCTGCTTTAAATCCCTCAGAAACAGGCCCCGGAGGGAGTCCTCCTCCGCTTTGGCCCACAGGTCCTCCGCCAGCCGGGTCCGGTCCCGCAGTTCCAATGCGTAGAACCGGTCCGCCAGCGCCGCTTTCAGCGCGTCCGTATGGACGCCGCCCTCGCCGGTCTCTCCGGTGAGCAGGATTCGGTACAGGTTTTGCGCCGTGTCGGCGGGCAATGCCCTCTCGATGGCGGCGCGGGGATCCTGATCGGTGACGTCCACTGTCAAAATTTCATACCGCCGCCGGGCGAAGGGGACGAAGGTAAGGCTGACCTTGCCGGAATCGTCTATCGTGCCGGAATAAAAGCCTTTTTCCCCCAATTCGTCGAACCCCCGTCCCTCCGGGCAGCCCGGCCACGCGCAGACGGTGCCGCCAAAGGTCAAAGGCTCCGCCCGCTTGTGGATGTGTCCCAGCGCCAGATAGGCAAGGCCGCTGGCGGCGATCTCCTCCTTGCGGATGGGATCGTACCGGGCCTCCGAGGGGTCGATCTCCCCGTGGAGCAGGCCGATATGGAGCTTCCCGTCGGCGGGGGCGGTGAAGCCAGTGAGGAAGCCGTCGGCTTGTTCCCCGTGGGTAAAGGCCGCACCGTGGAGCGCCAGATTTTTTTCCGGCCATTCCATCGTTTCCAACCGGGGCTGGGTGAAAATGTGTACATTTTCTGGCCACTTCACCGTCAGGTAGGGACTGCCGGGGCCGTACCAGTCATGGTTGCCGGGGGCGATGTAGACCTGTGCCTCCATCTGCCCCAGAGCGGCGGAGAGTTCCTCTGCCGTGTCCCGGTAGGAGGCGGCGCTGTCAAAGAGGTCCCCCGCCAGCAGCACCAGATCAATGTTATTCTGGTTGACGTAGTTAGCCAGTCGCACCGGCAGCTCCCGGCTCTCCCGGCGGCGGATTGCGGCCTGCCGGGGGGTCAGGGCGGCGAAGGCGCTGTCCAGATGGAAGTCCGCCGCGTGAATAAATCTCAGCATAAGCCCCTCAAGCTTCCTTTTCTTCCGGACGCCAGCCCTTTGCCACATCCACCCAGGAGACGAAGTTGGAGGAATACTTCTCCAATTCCTCGCAGGTCAGTTCAATGGCACTGTTGCTGCTGCCGGCGGCGGGGAATACGGTCTCGAACCGCTTCAGGGAGATGTCCAGATAGGTTTTTACATTATCCGGCAAAGCGAAGGAGCACACGCCGCCGGGGTCATGGCCGATCATGGTATGGGCTTCCTCAAAGGTCAGCATTTTGGCCTTGGTGTGGAACTGGGCCTTGTAGCGGCTGTTGTCCACCTTGGCATCTCCCGCCACCACAATGATGATGGGTTCCTCTCCGACCTTGAAGCTCATAGACTTGGCGATCCGGGCGCCCTCCACGCCTACGGCCACCGCCGCCAGCTCCACCGTGGCGGAGGAAACGTCGAATTCCCGGATGCGGTCCTCAATGCCGAACTGCTTGAAATACTCTCTTACCTTTTGAATAGACATAGTGATTTCCTCTTTTTAGATTGATGTGACCGGAAGGTCATGAATGACCTCACTGTAAGGCTGGCCCCGCAGACAGGGGCGCAGCATGACCTCCATGGCAGTACTGGTATTTTCCGGAAGGGCCTCCGTGGGGAACCAGCGGAGCCCGGCGTTTTTGTCCGGCTCCATGACGGTAGGAGTACCGTTATATTTCCGAATGACGAAACAGAGATCGTAATAGGTGCGGCCATCGCCTCCGGCGACCCGGTGGCACAGGTGGACAAATTCCATGTCGGCGGGGTCCACTGTGATACCCAACTCCTCCAAACACTCCCGGGCCACAGCCTGACGGGCGGTTTCGTTTTCATCTACATGGCCGCTGCCGGCAAAGTCCCAGCAACCGTCCATATAGCCGGTGTTCTGCCGCAGGTGCAGCAGCACCTCCTGCCCGTTGGCCCCCTCCCGCAGCAAAATGGGAAATACAGCGGAATAGGAACGGTAATGCTCAGGTCTTGTCATACAACGGCCTCCTTATCGAATGTCCACCCGCTCCACGGCGGTGCAGAGGCCGGTGGCGCTGTCCAGTGTAAAAATAGCCCCCTGCAGCTTGCAGGGCCCATCCGGACTGCGGTAGCGCCCCGGCAGACCGCCCAAAAACGATTCCACCGACTGCGCGGACTCTACGCCCAGAACAGATTCGATGGGGCCGGTCATCCCCAGATCCGTGATATAGCCGGTGCCCTTGGGATAGACCCGCTCATCGGCAGTGGGGACATGGGTGTGGGTGCCCCACAGGGCGCTAACCCGGCCGTCCAGATAGTAGCCCAGCGCCAGTTTTTCACTGGTGGCCTCCGCATGGAAATCCACCAGAGTAAAATCCGCAGTGCCCTGCTTCAGCAGCCGATCTGCCAGAGTAAAGGGATTTTCAGCGTTCCACTGGAGCGTACAGCGGCCAATGAGGTTCACCACGCGGAACCGCAGGCCATTGAGGTCAAAAATTTCGCAGCCATGGCCCGGCATTCTGCCGGACAGGTTGGCCGGACGCAGGAGCCACGGGGTCTCATCCAGCATACGGCCAATCTCCATTTTGCCGAAGGTGTGGTTGCCAAGGGTCACGGCGTCGGCTCCGGCGTCATAGACCCGCCACGCCTGCTTGCAGGTCAGACCCACGCCGGAGATGTTTTCCCCGTTGACCACGGTGAACGAAATGTTTTTCAGCTTTTGCAGGGGTCGCAGATGGCGTTCCAGATGGGCGAGACCTGCCTCGCCTACCACATCGCCCACAGCCAGAACGGAATAGAGCATGGAGTACCTCCGAATATATAGGATGAGGGATCAAATCAAAAATCACTTTATTTTATCGTATTCTCCGGCTGTTTGCAACCCACCGCCTATGGAAAGCCGCCGAAAGCGGGGGGCTTCGGACATCAAAAATTTTCAGCGTGTCGAAAAAGCCTTTTCTCCCCGCTGAACTGGTTTTCAGAACTTTTATAAAAGTTCTGAAAACTTAGGATTCCAATGGCGTAGGACACCCTTCTTGGGTTTCCCGCGCACACCCTTCCTTACCGTCGCGGAGAATTAACCACTTTATTGACAGTCTAAATTTTACAGAAGAGACGATCAGTTTACGGTTGCAATTCCAACGGCGGTTGCTTATAATGCTGATTGTAGCGATAAGACCCGCTGATTATGGAGGAAGCGCGTATGGCAGTAAAACTGGAATTGTACCGGGTGTTCAAGGAGGTCGCGGAGACCGGCAACATCTCGGCGGCGGCAAAGAATTTGTATATTTCCCAATCGGCGGTGAGCCAATCTATTAAACAGCTGGAAACGGCCCTACAGGCCCGGCTGTTTGCCCGCTCCCCCCGGGGCGTGACGCTGACGGGAGAGGGCCAGATGCTCTATCAGTATGTCCGCAACGCCTTGGGTCTGCTGGCTACCGGCGAGGACAAGCTCTCTCAGGCCCAGCAGCTGCTGTTGGGTACCCTGACCATCGGCGCCAGCGACACGGTGACGGGGCAGTTCCTGACGCCGTATCTGGACGAATTTCACCACCAGCACCCCGGCATCCGGCTGAAGATCGTCTCCGGCCGCAGCGCCAAGGTGGTGAGCATGCTTCGCTCCGGGGCGGTGGACATCGCCTTTGCCTCCTCTCCCAAGGACAGCACGCTGGAGACCTGGCCCTGCTTTACCACCCATTCCGTGTTCGTGGCGGGGAAGAATTACCACTGCGATTTCGACAAGATCTACACCCGGCAGGAGATGGCGGAATTCCCCCTGATCCTGCTGGAGCGGAAGGCCAGCTCCCGGGTCTTTCTGGAGCAGGAGTTTTTGAAGGCCGGCGTTACCTTGACCCCGGAGATCGAGCTGTCCTCCCGGCAGCTTTTGGTGACGCTGGCGGGGATCGGTCTGGGCGTGGCGGGCGTGACGCTGGAATTCGTCCGGAAGGATCTGGAAAGCGGCGATATCCGCCTGCTGAAAACGGACTTCACGATCCCGGAGCGCAGCGTGGATATGTGTACCTTGAAGGAAGTTCCTCCCACGGCGGCGGCTACCGCCTTTATGGAAATGGTGCGGAGGGGCATGTGAGACATGGAGACCTTTCTCTTTCTGTTTGAAATGCTGGGCACCATCGCCTTCGCCGCCTCCGGCGCGGTGCTGGGGGTCCGGAAGGGACTGGATGTGTTCGGCGTCTGTTTCCTTGGCCTGACCACCGCCTGCGGCGGCGGTATGGTGCGGGATGTGCTGCTGGGCAACACGCCCCCGGCGGCGTTTCAGAATCCGACGGCCTCTGCGGTGGCGGTAGTTACCTCGCTGATCATGTTCCTCTCCGGCGTGCGGCACCTGCTGATGGGCAACCAGCGGCGGTATGATCTATTTATGCTGCTAATGGACAGCGCGGGCCTGGGCATCTTCACGGTCATGGGCGTCCGCGTGGTATGGAACTGCGTGGAAGCGCCGTCCCTATATCTGCTGGTGTTCGTCGGTGTGCTTACCGGCGTGGGCGGCGGGCTGCTGCGGGATGTGATGGCCGGAGATATGCCCTATATTTTTGTGAAGCATATTTACGCCTGCGCCTCTCTCGTCGGCGCGGTGATCTGCGGGGTGCTGCGCCAGCCAGCAGGGGAGATGACGGCCATGCTGGCCGGCGCGGCGGCGGTGTTTGCCATCCGGTGTCTGTCGGCCCACTACCGGTGGAATCTGCCCCATCCCAACGCCTGAAAAAACGGCGGAACTTTCCGGATATGGCGTGGATTTCCTGTGAAAATCGACAGGATGCGCCCCTTGACAATCCAAAAGAGCCGTGCTATCATGATTCCATTCTGAAAAAAGGCTTGGAAAAGGACGCTGTCCGGGAAGAACTTCAGAGAGACGCTGTCATGGGCTGAAAGCAGCGTCAGTCAGAACCGGAACAGTCACCGCCTTGGAGCTGCCCGCCGATATGTAGGCCGGGACGGGACCTCCCGTTACAGAGGACACGAGCGGCACAACAATGCCGAAGGAATGCTTTGACCGTGCATACTTCCTGCGGAAAGGAAGGGTGTGCGCGGGAAACCTATCAGGGGTTTCCTGCGCCATTGGAATCAGGCAAAAACCGAAAGGGTTTTGCCTGCTTGCACACAAGGCGAGCCTTCGCCTTGTGTGCAAGCAGGGTGGAACCGTGGAGCTTTACGCCTCACCCCTGACCAAAACAGGGGTGAGGCGTTTTGTTTTGCCCCAAGGGCGGAAAGACCGCCGCAGGAAAGGAGACATTACTATGTCTGAGGAAATCAAGGAATTCAGCTTTGAAAATGAGGAATACCGCCAGACCTACTGGCACACCTGCTCTCACATCATGGCGCAGGCCGTCAAGCGCCTGTGGCCCGAGGTGAAGCTGGCCATCGGCCCCTCTATCAAGGAGGGCTGGTATTACGATATGGACGCACCCTTTGCCTTTACCCCGGAGCACATGACCGAGATCGAGGCCGAGATGCGGAAGATCTGCAAGGAGAAGCTGAAGCTGGAGCGCTTCGAGCTGCCCCGCGAGGAAGCCATTAAGTTCATGGAGGAGAAGGGCGAGCCTTATAAGGTGGAACTGATCCAGGATCTGCCGGAGGATGCTCCCATCTCCTTCTACAAGCAGGGCGAGTTCACCGACCTGTGCGCCGGTCCCCATCTGGACTCCACCGGCCGGGTAAAGGGCAACGCCATCAAGCTGCTGGCCTGTAACGCCGCCTACTGGCGGGGTGACTCCAACCGGGAGACCCTCCAGCGGATCTACGGCATCGCCTTCCCCAAGAAGGAGGAACTGGACGCCTATCTGGAGCGCATCGAGGAGGCCAAGCGCCGGGATCACCGGAAGCTGGGCAAGGAACTGGGCCTGTTTGCTTTCCGGGATGAGGCCCCCGGCTTCCCCTTCTACCTGCCTAAGGGCATGGTGCTGAAGAACACCCTGATCGACTACTGGCGTCAGGTCCACAAGAAGTGGAACTATGTGGAGATCTCCACTCCTCAGATCATGAAGCGGACTCTGTGGGAGACCTCCGGCCACTGGGATCACTACAAGGATAATATGTATACCACCGTCATTGACGGCGAGGACTTTGCCATCAAGCCCATGAACTGCCCCGGCAGTATTCTGGTCTATGAGCTGGAACCCCATTCCTACCGAGACCTGCCCCTGCGGTACGGTGAGCTGGGCCTGGTCCACCGTCATGAGCTCTCCGGCGCGCTCCACGGCATGTTCCGTGTCCGCTGCTTCACTCAGGACGACGCCCACATCCTGCTGGCCAAGGACCAGATCAAGGATGAGGTCATCCGCATCGCCCGCCTGTTCGACGAGGTCTACTCTCTGTTTGGCCTGCCCTACAAGATCGAGCTGTCCACCATGCCCGAGGACCACATCGGCACCCGGGAGGACTGGGAGAAGGCAGAGAATGCTCTGGCCGACGCCATTACCTCCATCGGCAAGGAGTATGTGGTGAACCCCGGCGACGGCGCGTTCTACGGCCCCAAGCTGGACTTCCACATTCAGGACTCTCTGGGCCGTACCTGGCAGTGCGGCACCATTCAGCTGGACTATCAGCTGCCCGGCCGCTTTGATCTGGAGTATACCACCAGCGACGGCGGCAAGGACGTGCCCGTGATGATCCACCGTGTTGTGTTCGGCTCCATCGAGCGGTTCATCGGCATCATCACCGAGCACTTTGCCGGCGCCTTCCCCGCATGGCTGGCTCCTGTTCAGGTGAAGATCCTGCCTGTCACCGACCGTGCGCTGGATTATGCCAAGGATCTGTCTGACGCATTGGACGGCCAGGGCTTCCGCGTGGAGGTGGATGACCGCAACGAGAAGATCGGCAAGAAGATCCGTGAGGCCACTCTGGAGAAGGTGCCCTATATGATCGTTGTGGGTGACCGGGATATGGAAAACAAGACGGTCTCCGTCCGTACCCGCGCCGGCGAGGATCTGGGCGCTATGAGCCTGGAGGACTTCACCGCCAAGCTGAAGGAAGTTGTAGACTCCAAGGTGATTCAGTAAGTTGCTCTTAGTTAAACTGCACAAAACACGCCCCGCTGGTTTTCCTGGCGGGGCGTGTTTTTGCAAGACGGACATTTGTTTTGCAAGACATTTGCGGGAAAACGCAGAGAATAGCGTGAAAATGCAAGATAAATACTTGAACATTGCAAAAAATCACCAAAAAGAGAAAATGACCCTTGCAAAATGAATGATATACATGTATACTATGCACATGCTTACGGAAACACCCTTGAAAAAAGCACCGGGCGTTTCCACCTAATTCAACTGTGAAAGAGGGATTTGGAATGAAAAAAGTGTTTTCTCTGATTCTGGCTCTGGGCCTCATCGCTTCTCTGACTGCCTGCGGCGGCGGTAACGCCTCCGGCAATGAGACTGGCGACAGCGCTCCCGCTGCTTCTACCGCGAAGCTGCGCTTCGTCACCGGCGGCGAGTCCGGCACCTACTATGCCTTCGGCTCCGTTATCGCCCAGCACGCCACCAACAATACCGATGTGTCTGTCACCGGTCTGGTTGGCAACGGCTCCAAGTCCAACGTGGAAGAGTTGGCAGATGGCAACGCAGAGCTGGCCTTCTGCCAGTCCGACGTGATGGCCTATGCCTATAACGGCACCAACCTCTTTGAGAGCCCCATCGACTGCTTCTCCACCGTGGCCGCCCTGTACATGGAGGATGTGCAGATCGTCACCACCGATCCCAGCATCAAGACCGTGGCTGACCTGGCCGGCAAGAACGTGTCTGTCGGCGCTGCCGGTTCCGGCGTGTACTTCAACGCTGTGGACATCCTGAGCGCTTATGGCCTGGGCGATCTGGACGCTGACGGCAAGTTCACCAAGATCAACGCCACCTATCAGAGCTTCGGCGACAGCGCTGACTCCCTGAAGGACGGCAAGATCGATGCCGCCTTCATCGTGGCCGGCGCCCCCACCACTGCCATCATGGATCTGTCCACCACCAAGGCTGCTTATCTGGTGTCTCTGGATGACGCCCATATCGACGAGTTGCTGGCCGCCTCTCCTTACTACACCAAGCACGTCATCCCCGCCGGTACCTACAACGGTCAGGACGAGGATGTGACCACCGTGGCTGTGGGCGCTGTGATCCTGGCCCGTGACGATGTATCTGAGGATGCTATCTATGCTCTGACGGCTGACATCTTCGACAACGCCCCCGATCTGATCAGTAGCCACGCCAAGTACGGCGAGCTGTCCACCGAGTTTGGCGCTTCCATCACCTCTGTGCCTTATCATCCCGGCGCTGCCAAGTACTTCGCCGAGAAGGGCTTCGATGTGGCAACCAAGTAAAGATCTGAACGGGATCTTTACAGCATCACCGCCATTTCCATACCTATAAGTATGTCATTCAGGCTGCGGCGGAGAAATCCGCCGCAGCCGTGAGTGATTCTAAAGAGAAGCACAGCTCTCCGGAACGGAAAGGAAGGGTGTGTGCGGGAAACCCATCAGGGGATTCCTGCACCATTAAAATCAGCCTTTCCGGCGCGATGCGCCGGAAAGCTGCGGCGGAGAAATCCGCCGCAGCCGTGAGTGGTTCTAAAGCGAAGCACAGCTCTCCGGAACGGAAGAACAGAGCGCTTGCTGCGGACCAATTTACAAGAATTTACCCCGATCCCCGGTTGAGAAGGACAGAGATCCGCTGCCCCTGTCAACTGCGGATGTGAGAAAACGATCAAGGAGGAGACCATATGGGCCTGTTCAAGAAAAAAGACCCCATTGTTGAAGTGGAAAAGGCACTCGACCACGAGGTGCACGAGATGGAGCATGATATCCAGGCGGACGTGGATGCGGTCATGAAAAAGTATGACCGGGAATCCAACACCCGTATCTGGGAGGGGGCTCCGAAAATCGCCCTGCGGGTGCTGATGTCGGCCTTCTCAATCTATTGTATCCTGATGACCCTGTTCAGCAAGGCACTTCCGGAGCGGCGGCTGTCCCTGTTTCTGGGCTTTATCATCATTATCGGCTATCTGGTGTATCCCGCCAGAAAAGGTGCTGCCCGGGTGAACCATGTGCCCTGGTATGACTGGATCCTGATGCTTCTGGGCGCTGGCAGCTTCTTCTATTTTGCCATCAACGCTTTCTCCATCATTCAGTTGGCCACCAAGCTTCAGCCCATCCACATCATCGTCGGTGCCATCGGTATTGTGGTACTGATCGAGCTGTGCCGCCGGTGCGTGGGCCTGCCCATTCTGGTGGTGCTGGGCCTGCTGCTAATCTACACGTTCTATAACCAGCTCAGCTGGGACCCCAGCTTCTACAAGGCGCTGAAGAACATCGTCTATAAGCTGTTCTACACCACCAGCGGCGTCATCGGTACGCCGGTAAGCGTCTGCTACACCTACATTGTGCTGTTCATCATCTTTGGCGCATTTCTGGAGCGCACCGGCATCGCCAACTTCTTCATCAGCTTCGCCAACCGTCTGGCGGGCTGGTCTTCCGGCGGCCCCGCCAAGGTGGCGGTCATTTCCTCCGCCCTGTGCGGCATGGTGTCCGGCTCCTCCGTGGGCAACACCGTGACCACCGGCTCCGTCACCATCCCCATGATGAAGAAAACCGGCTACAAGCCGGAGTTCGCCGGCGCGGTGGAGGCCGCCGCCTCTACCGGTGGTCAGATCATGCCCCCCATCATGGGCGCAGCGGCGTTCCTGATGGCAGAGTACATGAATATCCCCTATGCGAAGGTGGCTGTAAAGGCCATTCTTCCCGCCGTGCTGTACTTCACCGGCATTTTCATCGCCGTCCATCTGGAAGCCAAGAAGCTGGGACTGAAGGGTATGCCCAAGTCCGAGATGGTCTCCTGGGGCGAGCTTGCCAAGCGTGCCTATCTCATCATACCTCTGGCCCTGCTGATCTTCCTGGTTTCCTCCGGCAGCCGCACCATGCAGTTCTCTGCGGCGGTGTCCATTCTGGCCGCCATCGTGGTGGGCTTCCTGAACAAGGAGGAGCGGCTGACCTTCGGTAAAATCGTGGAGGCACTGGAGGCCGGCGCCAAGGGCGCCATCACCGTGGCTGTGGCCTGCGCCATGGCCGGTATGATCGCCGGCTGCATCACCGTCACCGGTCTTGCTTCCATCCTCATCAACGCCATCGTGCAGATGGCAGGCGACGCCACTATGATCGGCCTGCTGCTGACGATGATCTGCTGCATCATTCTGGGTATGGGCGTTCCTACCACCGCAAACTACTGCATCATGGCCTCCACCTGCGCTCCCATTCTGGTGCAGATGGACTTCCCCCTGGTGGCGGCTCACTTCTTCGTGTTCTACTTCGGCATCGTGGCGGACATTACGCCTCCGGTGGCTCTGGCTGCCTATGCCGGTGCTGCCATCGCCAAGGCCAATCCCATGAAAACCGGTATCAACGCCACCAAGCTGGCCATCGCAGCCTTTATCGTGCCCTACATCTTTGCGTACAGCCCCGCTATGCTGTTTGACAATGTGAGCAGTGCATTTGAAGTGGTGCAGATCGTAGTCAGCGCCCTCATCGGTCTGTTTGGTGTGGCTGCGGCTTTGAACGGCTTCGTCTATAAGAAGATCCCCATGTTGTTCCGTCTGGCGATGGCTGCCGGCGGTCTGTGCATGATGATCCCCGGCACCGCATCGGATGTGGTGGGCCTCGTGGTGGTCGGCGGCATCGTGCTGATCCAGCGCATGAGCGCCCGGAAGCTGGCTGCCTGATCTCCCCGAACCAACAAAAAATGACCGCACTGCCCGCAGCATCCGGGCGGTGCGGTCTGCTGTTATCAAAAAGTTTTTGCAAAAAAGGAAACCTTTTCGCGGCTGAATCCGTCTATTACAAATGAAAGCGGTTTTGATGGAATTTGTTACTGTTTTGTTGTTGATTTACCCTATTGGCTATATTAACATCAGTGAGCGAAGGTGAATATGCCTGTCGGCAGCCCTGTTTGGGCGCTGACAGCACTGGATCGGAAACAAGCGGGCCTCAGCCCGGAGAATCGTAAAAGGAGAATATGTCATGGCAGAGATCATGGAAGAGAAAAAGGAGCTGACCCCGGCGGAGACAGCCGCTCCGGCGTCACCGGAGACCCCGGCGAAAAAGCCGGAAAAAAGCACGGCAGACAAGAAAAAGCGGCGGCGTACGATCCGGCGGATCGTTGCGCTGGTGGTCGTGGCCGCCCTGATCGCAGGCGGCGTGAAATTCTTCAAAAAGAAGGACGGCAGCAGCGAGGTAGGCATGGCGACGGTGTCCTACGGCGCTATCAGCTCCGAGGTGGACGGCAGCGGTCTGGTAAAGGCCAAGAACAGCGAGACTATCAGCCTGACCACTGCGGGCACGGTGATGGATGTATTCGTGGAGGAGGGACAGAAAGTGGAGCAGGGGGACCCCCTGTTTACCATTGATTCCCCCAATGCTGCCACGGAGGTCCAGAAGGCCCGCGATGAGGTTGAGGGCTATCAGAAGCAGATCAATACGCTGCAAAAGGACATTGCGGGGCTGAATCTTTCTCCGTCCTACGCCGGAAAACTGATGGATGTTGTGACACTGAACCCCGGCGACGAGATTAGCAAGGGCACCAAGGTCGCCGTCCTCGCGGACGATACCCGGATGCGGCTGGAGCAGTATTACAGCTACGCCTACGCCGGGGAACTGAAGGCGGGGCAGAAGGTGCAGGTCTCTATCCCTGCCCTGATGACCACCGTGGAAGGCACGGTGGAGGCTGTTCACATGGTCAGCCGTATTACCCCGGAGGGTTCTAAGCTGTTTTCCGCCGAGATCGTGATCCCCAACGAGGGTGTGCTGGCCAAGGATATGGTGGCTACTGCCACTACGATTGTGAACGGCGATACCGTGTATCCCTACGAAGCCGCTAAACTGCAATATTACCGGGTGGGAGATTTGAACTCCACCGTCAGCGGCACGGTGATCTCCAGTAATCTGGTGGACTATCTCGCCGTAACGCCCGGTCAGGTTCTGGTGCGGATCGACGGCGAGGACAGCGAGACGGAGATCTTCACCGCACAGCAGAATCTGGAAGAGGCCCAGAAGAAGCTGGAGGCCGCCCAGAAGAATCTGGACAACTGCAATGCGGTGGCTCCCATTTCCGGTCAGGTTATCGGTCTGTCCGTGACGCCGGGGCAGGAACTTCAGGCAAACAGCACCCTTGTGACCGTTTCCGACACCTCCACCGTGACCGTCAGCGCCACCGTGGACGAGCGGAACATCAGCTATATCAAGACCGGCATGCCCGTGAACCTGGACCAGTGGGGCACCAGCGCCTTCGGCACGGTGGAGACGGTGAGCCTTTCCAGCACTGTGAATAACGGCGTGGCCTCCTATCCCATCACCATCTCCGCGGACAACACGGACGGCAACCTGCAAGTCAACAGCTATGTGAACTATCAGATCCAGGCCAGCCAGAACGACAACTGCCTGATGGTGCCCATCCAGGCGGTGCGTACTGTGGGGCTGGAGGATGGTTCTTCCGCCACCGTGGTCTATGTGCAGGCAGACAGCCGGCCGGACAACGCGCTGGAGCTGCCCTATCAGGACGAGGAGATCCCCAGCGGCTTCTATCCCGTTCAGGTGGAGATCGGTATTCAGGATACATATAACGTGGAGATCAAGTCCGGCGTAAATGACGGCGACACCGTCTTTACCCAGATGATAACCGATCAGGCGTGGGGTTAAGCCATGGCGAAACTGATCGAACTGCGGGATGTCTATAAGATCTACGGCGAGGGCCTTGAGAGCGAGGTCCGGGCCCTGGACGGCGTTTCGCTGGATATTGAAAAGGGCGAGTTCGTGGCGGTGGTGGGCCAGTCCGGCTCCGGCAAGTCCACTATGATGAACGTGCTGGGCTGTCTGGACATCCCCACCCGGGGCACTTACCGTCTGGACGGCGTGGACGTCCGGGAGCTTTCCGACAAGGAGCTCTCCCGCATCCGCAACAAGCAGATCGGGTTTATTTTCCAGCAGTACAACCTGATCCAGAACCTGACGGTGCTGGAAAACGTGGAGCTGCCGCTGATCTATCAGGGCATCGATCCCATTGACCGGCGGGAGCTGGCGATACAGGCGCTGACCCGCGTGGGTCTCGCCGACCGGGCGCAGCATAAGCCTACCCAGATGTCCGGCGGCCAGCAGCAGCGTGTGGCCATCGCCCGGGCCATTTCCACCCATCCGCCCATCATCATGGCGGATGAGCCTACCGGCGCATTGGATTCCCGGACGGGCCACGAGGTGCTGGGCTTCCTCCAGCAGTTGAACAAGGAGGGCAGCACCGTCATTCTCATCACCCATGACAACGGGATCGCCGCCACGGCCCGGCGCATTGTGCGGATCGCGGACGGAAAGATCATCGAGGATCACCCACAGGAGGTGGATTGGTATTGAACATCGGGCAGGCATTTAAGATGGCCTGGCGGTCCATCTGCGGGAAAAAAGGCCGCAGCGCCTTGACCATTCTCTCTATTTTCATCGGTATTGCCGCCGTTATGACCATCGTCTCCACCATGGAGGGTATGAAGGCCAAAACCATGGAGCAGTTTGCCGCCATGGGCGCCAACCGCATTGAAGTGAGCGTGTATGCGTATACGTACGACGAGGCCGGCAACCCTATCAGCAAGGACTATTTTACCGGATTGTACCGCTTTTGCTCCGGACTGAAGGAGTCCATTATTGGCATTACCCCCAAGGGCTCATCCAACGCTACGGTGGTATACGGTACGAAAAACAGCTCCACAATGGAGTGGAAATATGACCAGCAGTACAACGTGGTCAGCGGTCCCCCGCAGATCTACTACGGCTCCGATCAGTACAGCGCCTGCAATAACCTGGCAATCGCAAAGGGCAGAGACCTTGCGTGGCTGGACTGCGAGAAATACAATCAGATCTGCGTGCTGGGCGCGCAGGCGGCGCGGGTCTTTTTCGGCAGCGCCAACCCTGTGGGACAGATCATGAAGGTCAAAGGCAACAACTTTGAAGTGGTGGGCGTGTATGGCGCCCGCGTGGAGCCAGATACCCCTTCCGCTTACCAGACGGATAACTTTATAATCCTTCCCTACACCGCTACCCGGCTGCTGGGGGATACGGCCCCCACAGAATTTTTGGTAAAGGCCAAGGATGACGCCAGCATGAAAACCGCCATCACCGAGATCGGCGGGTACCTCTCCGGCGTGGTAGATCAGAGTATGGGTGGCTATCAGGTGCAGAAGGAAGGCTACTGGCAGGATTATCAGAACCAGCAGCTGACCATGATCTCTCTGGTGCTGGGCGGCATCGCCGCCATCTCCCTGCTGGTGGGCGGCATCGGTATCATGAACATCATGCTGGTGACGGTGACGGAGCGGACCCGCGAGATCGGTATCCGCCGGAGCCTTGGCGCGCAGCGCAGCAGCATCGTGGCCCAGTTCCTCATTGAATCCGGTATGCTCTGCGGCATGGGCGGCATTGTGGGCATTATCTTCGGCACCATCGGCAGTCTGGCTTTGGGCAAGATTTTGTTCCAGATGACCATTTTCCCCGCCACTTGGGTGACGCTGGCGGCCTTCGGCCTGTCAGTGGCTCTGGGCGTGCTGTTCGGCAGCTACCCGGCGGCAAAAGCATCGAAACTCCAGCCTGTGGAAGCCCTGCGGGCGGATTAAAGGAGAGAGACTTATGAAAAAACGAATTTTGACCTGGCTGCTGGCGATCAGTATGCTGGGCTCCCTGCTGACGGTGCCTGCCGGGGCAGCGGCTGTCACCAAATTTTCCGACGTCAGCGACAGCTATACCGCCACCGCCGTGGAGGCTCTGCGGCTCATGGGCGTGCTGGACGGCTACGGCGACGGCACCTTCCGCCCGGACACCATTCTGAACCGGGCGCAGTTCTGCAAGATGGCAGTTTACGCCATGGACGGCAGCGGCGAGTTGGGACGGTATTCCACCGTTACCATCTTCCCGGACGTGAAGCACTCCCACTGGGCGTCCGCCTACATCAATATGGCGGCGAGGAAGGGGATCATCTCCGGCTTTGCCGACGGTAAGTTCAAACCCGGCCAGACTGTGACCGCCGGACAGGCGGTGACGATCCTCATGCGGGGCCTGGGCTACAAGGACGAGGACATGGGCGGCGTGTGGCCCCAGAGCTACATGGCGGAGGCCCAGACCAACGGCCTTTTGAAGTCCACCGGTATCACCTCCGCTTACGCGGGCCTGACCCGCGCACAGGCGGCCAAGCTATTTCTGAACCTCTTTGAAGCCAAGCACGGCAAGGGCGAAACGCTCCTGTTCAACTACAACGTAGGTAAGGATGAGGTCTATCTCACTGCCGTGGACGGCGGCAAGGGCACGATGACTGCCGGCGGTAAGACGTATACCATGGCGCATCCCGTTGCCTCTACCAGCCTCATCGGTTCCAAGGGCAAGGCGGTCCTCAACAGCGCCGGCGAGATCCTGACCTTCCTGCCCATCACCGGCAGCAATGGCGTTTCCAATGCGGCGGTCATCATCGGTGCCAACGGCTCTGTTGCCGGACTGGATTCTCTGGTGGGCAGCACCAGCTACAACATTTACAAGAACGGTTCTCCTGCCACGGCAGCAGACCTCAAACGGTATGATGTTGCGACCTACGCCTCCGCTACCAATTCCATCATTGTCAGCGATACCCGGGTGTCCGTCTACTATGAGGACTGCAAGCCCTCTCCCAGCAGCCCCGCCACCATTACGGTGCTGGGCGGCAAGGAACTGAATGTTCTGCCTACGGCAGTGGATTCCCTGTCCAAGCTGAAGCCTGGCAAGCAGATCGTCCTTCTGCTGACGGCGGACGGTCAGGTGGCCGGTGCCGAGGATGCCAACAACACCGGTGCCCGGGGCAATGCCATGGCGGTGGTGTCCGAAAAGGGTGATGTGCAGTTGATCTGCGGCGGTGCGCTGCTGAACATCGGCACAGCGAGCGAATACGCCGGTCAGGTAGTGTCGGTGTATGCCGACAAGAGCGGCCTGAAGCTCAACAAGATCTCCGGCGGTGTCGGCGGTGACCTGCTTCCCAAGGAAGGTACGCTGGGCGGCAGAAAGCTGGCGGACAACGTTATGCTCTTTGACGGCGGCAGACAGATCGCCCTCAGCGAGCTGAGCCAGACCGGCGTCAACTCCGGCCGCGTCTCCTATGCCCGGACCAACTGGGCCGGTCAGGTGGACTTGATCGTGCTGAATAACGGCCTTGCAGGCGATATGATTTTTGGCCGTGCGATTGTGGACAGCAAGTATGATCCGACAACCGGCAAGGAGACTGACCGCAAGATCACGATCGTTTGCAGTGATACAGAAAAATATACGGTTTATAGCGGTAACAGTGTCAGCACTGGTGCTTTTGTGGCTGCAAGTATCAAAAAGAGCGTGAATGGCAACCTTATGTTCACCAGCTTTGCTACCATGAGCAAGCTGAGCAACGTCTCTTCCAGTGCCTGGATCGGCAAGACGGCAGTGAACTTCGGCAGCCGGACCTACGAGGTCCCCTCCAATGTTCAGTGCTACAACGATGATACCGGCAAGTGGATGACGCTGGATGATGCCAAAGCCTACGGCGGCACCATGAACCTCTATGTTTATGACGGCGTGGTCCGCATCGTAGAGGTCAAGGCGTAAAAAAACCTGTGGCCTGACGGCTCAGCCGTCAGGCCACAGAATCACCTGAAAAGTAAATGATTGAGGAATGCAGGAGGAATGGATATGAAAAAACTTTTGGCTGTTTCCCTGACGATCATGATTTTAGGCACTCTGGGCGGATGCGGCAAGCAGGACACCCAGGAGCCGCCCAAGGTGGAAATTGACTACGGCAATTCCGAACTCTACACCCAGGAGGACATGGACGCTGCCATCCAGGTAATTGAAGCGGAGTTTGCCACCTGGGAAGGCTGTGAACTTCACAGCCTGGCCTACGGCGGCGACGCGGCCTGCAGCGACGAAAACATTGAGTGGCTCAACGGGCTGGAAATGAAAGAGCAGACTGAGCCTTTTACTCAGTACATCCTGTTTTCCAGCAGCTTTCACTCCCCCGTGGAGCAGCGGGACGCCTGGGATGCCGATACGGAGTATGAGGGCTGGCAGTGGTGGCTGGGCCGCAGCGACGGCGGCGCCTGGGAACTGGTGACCTGCGGATACGGCTGATCTCCGTTTGTGCGCCCAATAAAAACCAATTGAAAAAGCAGCGCCCCGGTGCCCTTTGGCACCGGGGCGCTATTTTAGGGGCAGAGAAAAAGGACTCGGATGCATCAGTATCCGAGTCCTTTTCGCAATATTCGACAGAATTTATACGACCTGGAATAGATAAAACTTCAGATAATCCGTTTCGTCCACGCCCCAGAGGATGGGATGGTCGCAGCTCTGCTGCCGGGATTCGATCTGCCGCAGCTGTACCCCGGCATCGTGAGCGGCGGAGCGGAGCATGGCCTCGAATTTCTCCGCCGTGGCGAAGTGGGAGCAGGAGCAGGTGGCCAAGTACCCGCCCCGGGGCAGCAGCTTCATGGCCCGGTAGTTGATCTCCTTGTAGCCGGTGATGGCATTGGCCACGGTTTTCCGGCTTTTCGTGAAGGCCGGGGGGTCCAGAATGATGAAGTCATACTTCACCGGCTCCTTTTCCAGCTGGGGCAGCAGGTCGAACACATTGGCCGCCACGCAGTCCATAATATCGGATACGCCATTGCGCTCCGCGTTGGCCCGGGCCATCTCCACGGCGGATTCCGACACGTCCACCGCCGTTACGTGCTTGGCGCCGCCCAGGGCGGCGTTCAGGGCGAAGGAGCCGGTGTGGGTGAAGCAGTCCAGAACGGTTTTTCCCGCCGCCAGACGGCCCACCGCCCGCCGGTTGTACTTTTGATCCAAGAAAAAGCCGGTTTTCTGGCCGTTTTCCACGTCCACCAGATACTTGACCCTGTTTTCCACGATTTCCACCACCGGACTGTCCGGGGGTGTTTCGCCGGGGAGGGCGTACCAGCCCTTGCCCTGCGGAAGACCTTCCTTTGCCCGGAGGGCCACGTCGTTCCGCAGGAATACGCCCCGGATGGGCTGGCCATCCTGCCGGAGAATATCCACCAGGGCGGGTAGCAGGGTGTCCTGCAAGCGCTCCATGCCCACGGACAGCACCTGGACGCTGAGCAGATCGTGGAACTTATCCACCGTCAGGCCGGGGAAGGCGTCCGCCTCGCCAAAGATCACCCGGCAGGCGTCCAGATCCGCTGGGTCCATGACGGACTTCCGGTAGTCCCACGCCCATTGCAGTTTCCGCCGCCAAAAGGCTTCGTCAAAGCGGTCATTGGCGTTCCGGGAGATGAGCCGCACACGGATCTTGGACTGCTGGGACAAAAAACCGGTGCCCAGATAGCGGCCCTTCTTGCTGATGACATCCACCAGTCCGCCGTTGGCCGTTTCACCTTCTATGTTCAGGATCTCTGCATCATACACCCAGGGATGCCCCTTGACGATGGCGTTTTCCGCCTTGGGGGTGACGGTATAAGTGGGATAGCCACGCTCTATTTTCATAAGCTGTGCTCCTTTTAGGCTTGATTTCCGGGCCAGTATAGCACAATTCCGGGGAAAACGCCATACCATGAAGCAGACAGAATTTCACCACAACAAAAAATGCTCTGCACATTCATCATCTGTATGGGAGGGAACTCTGATGCCCATTGTGTTTTTAAGTCCGTCCACTCAGGACTGGAACCCTTATGTCACCGGCAGCGGCAGCGAGGAATACTGGATGAACCGGATCGTGGACGCCATGGAGCCGTATCTGCGGTCCAACGGCATCCGCTATCGCCGCAACGATCCGGACACCTCGGCAGGAGCCGCCATCCGGGAGGCCAACAGCGGCTACTACGACTTCTATCTGGCACTGCACTCCAACGCCATCGGAAACGGCTCCGCCCAGACCTCCGCCCGGGGCATTATCGCCTTTTACTATCCCGGCAGCGCTGGCGGGCAGCGGGGAGCGGAGCTGATCGCCAAAAATCTGCGGGAGATCTACCCGCTGCCCGACATGGTCACCACCCGCCCTACCACCGCACTGGGAGAGGTGTCCCGGTCCCGGTTCCCGGCGGTGCTGGTGGAGATCGGCTACCATGACAACTATTCCGACGCCCTCTGGCTGGAGAGCCATGTGGAGGATGTGGCCCGGCAGCTTGTCAAAGCATTGACGGAGTATTTCGGCCTGCCCTTCATCCCGCCTATGGACCCGAAACGGGGAACGGTCCGCCTGAGCTACGGCACGCTGAATCTCCGCAGCACGCCATCACCCGCCGGTACGGTGATCGCCAACCTGCCCAACGGCGCGGAGGTGACGGTTTACGGCGAGTGGAATGGATGGTATGTGGTGCAATACGGAGATCAGGTGGGATACGCCGCCGCAGCCTATATCGACGTATAGGGAGAAAAGCGGACCGGCTGCGAGGGAAAAGCTGATCCGGTCAAAATTTGCAGCAAATGACTTGACATAACTACGCCTTCTGACTAAAATATATAAGGATCATTATAGGCGGCAAAGGGGTGCCCGCCTGTTTGTGTTCTGAACCGTGCCGGTCAGCCCTGCGGCAGACCGGACGGTGAATTTTATGGCGTTTTGCAGGAGCAGGGCGCCGAAGTTGAAAGGAAGGAATCACATTACATGCAGACCGAAATCATAGTAGGCGTTTTAGCCGTACTGATCGGTTTCGCAGGTGGCTTCTTCTATCGTAAAAAGGTATCTGAAAAGGAAATCTCCAGCGCCGAGGAAGAAGGCCGGCGCATTGTCAACGAAGCCATCAAGAGCGCCGAGAGCAAGAAAAAGGAAGCGCTACTGGAAGCCAAGGAAGAGATCCTGAAAAGCCGTACCGACTACGAAAAGGAAGAAAAGTCACGCAGAGCCGACCTGCAGCGGCAGGAAAACCGCTTGCAGCAGAAGGAAGAGAACCTGGACCGCAAGCTGGAAACCATTGAGAAAAAAGAGGAATCTCTGACGCAGAAGCATGCGGCTATAGAGAAGGAGCAGGAGGAGATCCGCACCATCAAGCAGAGCCAGACGGCTATGCTGGAAAAGATCTCCGGCTTCACCGCTGACGAGGCCAAGGAATACCTCATTCAGCAGGTGGAGAGCGAAGTGACCCACGAGACTGCCCTCAAGATCAAAGAGGTGGAGTCCCGGATGAAAGAGGAATGCGAGACCCGCGCCCGCGAAGTGGTGGCTCAGGCCATCCAGCGCTGCGCGGCGGACTCCGTGGCCGAGCTGACCGTCAGTGTGGTTCCCCTGCCCAATGACGAGATGAAGGGCCGTATCATCGGCCGCGAGGGCCGCAACATCCGTACCATCGAGACTCTGACCGGTGTGGATCTCATCATCGACGATACACCGGAGGCCATCACCGTCTCCTGCTTCGAGCCGGTCCGCCGGGAGATCGCCCGGCTGGCACTGGAAAAGCTGATCGCTGACGGCCGGATCCATCCCACCCACATCGAGGAGATGGTGGAAAAGGCCCGCCGCGAGGTGGAGGCCACCATCAAGGCCGAGGGCGAGCGCGCCATGTTCGAGTGCGGCATCCGAAATCTCCACCCTGAGCTGGTGAAGATGTTGGGCCGTCTCCATTACCGCACCAGCTATGGCCAGAACGTTTTGCAGCACTCCATCGAGGTGTCCCACATTGCCGGCATGATGGCCGCCGAGCTGGGTGCCGATGTGCAGACTGCCAAGCGGGCCGGTCTGCTTCACGATCTGGGCAAGTCCATCGATCACGAGATGGAGGGCACCCATGTGCAGCTGGGCGTGGAATTCGCCCGGAAGTACAAGGAGAAGGAAGAGATCATCCACGCCATCGAGGCCCACCACAACGATGTGGAGCCCCGGACCATCGTGGCTTGTCTGGTGCAGGCGGCGGACGCTATTTCTGCGGCCCGTCCCGGCGCCCGGCGCGAGAATCTGGAGAACTACATCAAGCGGCTGGAGCAGCTTGAGAGCATCGCCACCTCCTTCCAGGGTGTAGAGAAGGCATATGCCATTCAGGCCGGCCGCGAGGTCCGTGTCATGGTGAAGCCCGAGCAGGTCAACGAGGATCAGATGGTGATCCTGGCCCGCGACCTGGCCAAGAAGATCGAGGAAGAGATGGAATATCCCGGCCAGATCAAGGTCAATCTCATCCGCGAGACGAAGTGCGTCGAATACGCAAAGTAATAAACCGTCGAAAAACTCCCCCAAGGAATCGTTCCTTGGGGGAGTTTTGCTGTTCCAAGTGAAATTTGCGGCGGTGCGGTCAGTTGGCACAGCGGCGGAGAATCGCTTCCATATCCACCACCTGAATCTTGACGAAGCCGCCGAAGGGGAAGCCGTTGGGCTTTTCGCACCGATGGGCTACCATGGCAGAAATGTCCTCCGCCCTGCCGCCTACTTCCTCCAGCGTGGCGGGCATACCCAGAGTGCGGAAGAAGTCCCGCAGACGGCGGATGCCAGCTTGCGCCGTGCGCTCCGGATGGGCGAAATCCATTTCACAACCGAATACGTTGACGGCGAACCGGGCAAACCGCATGACATCATGGCCGCAGACGTATTCCATCCAAGCGGGCATCACCACCGCAAGCCCCGCGCCGTGGGCGCAGTCATAGAAGGCGGACAGCTCGTGCTCAATCTGGTGGCTGGCCCAGTCCTGGTCACGGCCAACGCCGCAGGAATTGTTGTGGGCCAGCATCCCTGCCCACATGAGGTCCGCATGGGAGGCGTAGTCACTGTGATCCGCCAGCGCCTTGGGGGCGGCGTCCACAATGGTTTTCATCACGGCCTCGCACAGCCGGTCGGTGAGGGCTACGTCCGGCGTGTTGGTGAAATAGCGCTCGCACAGGTGGGCCAGCATATCCACCGCACCGCAGGCGAGCTGATAATCCGGCAGGGAATAGGTGTAGGTGGGGTCCAACACGGAGAATTTGGGCCGGATGAGGTCTGTTTTGGGGCAGCCCCATTTCAGATTGCCGTCCTCCTGCGTGATGACGCAGCTGTCGGAGCCTTCGCTGCCAGCGGCGGAGATGGTCAGCACCGTGCCGATCGGCAGGGTGTGTTCAATTTTGGCTTTTCCGGTGAAGAAATCCCAGAAATCGCCGTCATAGGGGACGCCCATGCCGATGGCCTTGGCGGTGTCGATGACGCTGCCGCCGCCGATGGCCAGCAGGAAATCTACCCCCTCTGTCCGGGCAAGATCAATGCCTTCATACACCTTGCCGCTGCGGGGATTGGCCTGAACACCCCATAGCTCGCACCAGGGAAATCCGGCCTCTTTCAGAGAGGCGGCAACAGCGTCATAGGCTCCATTTTTCTTTACGGAACCACCGCCTGCCACCAGAAGGACCTTGCTGCCGCCGAACTGACGGACCAGCGCACCCACGCGGCTGGCTTCCCCTTGGCCAAAGGCAAACATGGTCGGGGCGTAAAAAGTGAAATTGTTCATGGCTGACCTCCTGATCCTGTTATAGAGTTATACTTTACAGAAGCTTGCAGATCTCTTCTCCACAGCGCATCCCGTCCGCAGCGGCGGAGAGGATGCCCCCGGCCCAGCCGCCGCCCTCGCCGCAGGGGTAAAGCCCCTGAATGGGGGACTGGCGATCGTTATTCCGCAGCAGACGCACCGGGGAAGAACTGCGGCTCTCCACGGCGGTGAGCACTGCGTCGCTCTGGTCATAGCCCTTCAGCTTCCGGCCCAGGATAGGCAGCGCCTCCGCAATGGATGCCGCCACAAAGTCCGGCAGGCAGTCCCAGAGGTTCGTCCATGTGACGCCGGGGCGGTAGCTGGGAATGACCCGGCCCGGCCCGGTGGAGGGACGCTTGGCGAGGAAGTCCTCCACCCGCTGGGCGGGGGCAAGGTAATTCCCTTGTCCTGCCTGATAAGCGGCGGCTTCCAAATCCCGCTGGAAGGCAATGCCCGCCAGAGGGCCATCCCCGCCGAAATCCTCCGGGGTGACGTTCACCAGCAGCGCGCCGTTGATGTTCTCTTTGTCACGGGCAAATTCGCTCATGCCGTTGGTCACCACCCGGTGTTCCTCCGACGCGGCGGCCACCACCTGTCCGCCGGGGCAGACGCAGAAGGAGAACACGCCCCGGCCATTGGGCAGATGGCAGCTCAGCTTATAGGTGGAGGCAGGCAGGCCGGGGTGTCCGGCGTACTGTTTGTATTGGGCGGTGTCGCAATCGGACTGCCGCTGCTCGATGCGGACGCCCACGGCGAAGGGCTTGGCCTCCATGGGGACGCCCCGGCGGTGGAGCATTTCAAAGGTATCACGGGCGGAGTGACCGGGGCAGAGGATCAACTGGCGGCAGGACAGGGGATAGGTCTCCTCCGGGCCGGTGATAGTGATCCCCCGCAAGGCCCCATCTTGAATGTCTACGTCAGTTAGTTGGTGCTCAAACCGGATGTCCGCACCCAAATCCAGCAGCTCCCGCCGCAGGTTTTTCAGGGCGATGTGAAGATAGTCGGTACCTACATGGGGCTTGGCGTCATAGAGGATTTCCTCCGGCGCACCGCAGCGGACCAGCTCCTCCAGAATAAAGCGGTGCCGGAGGTCCTTGGTGCCGGTGTTGAGCTTGCCATCGGAAAAGGCCCCGGCGCCGCCCTCGCCGAACTGAACGTTGCTGGTGAGGTCCAGTTCTCCGGTGGACCAGAACCGCTCCACATCGGCGGTGCGGTCCTCCACCTTCCGGCCCCGCTCCAGCAGAATGGGCCGTGCGCCTGCTCGTGCCAGTACCAATGCGGCAAACAGGCCCGCAGGTCCCGCACCCACCACCACCGGCGGTACTTCCGGCGGGGTCACAGGCTCCGGGAATTGATAGACGGGCCGGGGGGCCGCCTTGGAAACGTGCTTGTCCCGGCAGCGGCGGAGCACGGCAGCTTCGTCCGCTGCCTCGACCTCCACGGTGTAGACCATGCGGACGCCCTCCCGGGCGTCGATGCTGCGGCGGAGAATGTGTAGCGCCAACAGGTCCTTTTCGGGGATCCGTAAAATGTGAAGAACGGCATTGCGCAGGGCGGAAGGACCGCCGCCGGGAGAGAGTTTCAGATTTTCGATGCGCAGCATGGCGGCACCTCCTGTTTTGATAGCTGTATTGTACCACAGGGACGGAAAAAGAAAAATGTATAAGGTTCACATTTGCTTAAAAAATTTTTCAGACAGTTTTAAGTTTTCGGTCCTATACTACAATCAAAGTTAAGGAAGTTCCCGGCGGAACGCAGATCAGCGCCCGCTTTTCAAGGAGGTTTGACTTATGTATAACGATGAACAGAATCTGTACCACTATACTTATCGCAAGGACGGCACCGAGCCAGGTCAGCGCTATGACGCCAAGCAGCCCACCGTGGACGAGCAGTTGGGCAGCTACCGTCAGCAGCAGGAGCAGCAGACTCAGAACTCCCAGCCGGTGTATCAGTCCCAGCCTCAGGGCGGGCAGACGCCCCACAAGAACGGCAAGAACCGTCTGGGCCTGAAGATCGCGTCTCTGGCGCTGGTGTGCGCCTTGCTGGGCGGTTTGGTAGGCGGCGGCACCGCTTATCTGGTAAGCAACAGCTCTAACAGCGAGACCACGGAGGTGAACGTCTCCAACCGCAAGCCCACGGAGATCCAGCTGAAAACCGTGGATGGCAAGAACCCCATGACGGACGCGGAGCTGTACGCCGCCAACGTCAACAGCGTGGTGTCCATCAACATCACAGCCACCTCTGACCCTAATTTCTTCGGCCAGACCACACAGACTGCCGGGGCCGGCTCCGGCTTCATCCTGACGCCGGACGGCTACATCGTCACCAACTACCATGTGGTCGGCGACGCGGACACCGTGAAGGTCACGCTGTATAACGGCGACAGCTATGACGCCCAGTATATCGGCGGCGACGAGGACTACGATATTGCCGTCATCAAGATCGAGGCCACCGATCTGCCCAACGTGACCCTCGGCAACAGCGACAGCCTGAACGTGGGCGATCACGTGCTGGCCATCGGCAACCCGCTGGGTGAGCTGACTTTCTCCATGAGCGAGGGTATCGCTTCCTCCGTGAACCGGGCCATTGACGTGGACGGCACCCCCTTCAACATGATCCAGGTCACCGCCGCCATCAACCCCGGCAACTCCGGCGGCCCGCTGTTCAACGAGTACGGCGAGGTGGTGGGTATCGTGTCCGCCAAGTATTCCAGCTACGCCAGCCAGAGCGTGGAGGGTCTGGGCTTTGCCATCCCCATCAACGATGTGGCGGCGATGATCCAGGATATCATGACCAACGGCTATGTCAGCAACAAGGCATATCTTGGCATCACCCCTGGCACCATGAATGAGCAGATGGCCGCTCAGTACCGCTACGATGTGACCAAGGGCGTGTTCATCTACTCCGTGGAGGAGGGCAGCGCCGCTGACAAGGCCGGGTTGAAGATGGGCGACGTCATTATGAAGATCGACGGTACGGATGTGGACTCCTATCAGGAGCTGGTGGCCCTGAAGAAGAAGTATTCCGCCGGTGACGAATCCACCTTCACCATCTACCGGGGCGGCCAGCAGCAGGAGGTCTCCGTGACCTGGGGCGCTGTGCCTGCCGATCAGGCCACGGACAACAACAGCCAGTCCCAGCAGAGCCAGAACAATAACAGCAATTCCAACAACGGCTCCTATAACGGCGGCAATGGCTATTACAGTAATCCGTGGGATATCTTCAACTACTACTTCGGCAATCAGGGCTGATCAGCTCACTGTTTGAAAAATTCAGAAAAAGCAGGGCGCTGTGCATCGCACAGCGCCCTGCTTTTATTGTCCTCGTTTAAAATTGTTTTTACGAAGAATTACTGCTCACCCGGAAGGAAAGTACTGTCAAAGCCGTAGGGCAGCAGTTCCCGGAGGGTCAGCTCTTTGGCTTCTCCCTTGCCGTTGAGGCAGATGACCTGCATCTCCGGGGCGAACTCCTTCATAAACTGGCGGCACATGCCGCAGGGGTAGCAATAGTCCTCGCTGCGTCCGGCGATGACGATGCGGACGAAGTCCCGGTGGCCTTCGCTGATGGCCTTCCCCATGGCGGTGCGCTCGGCGCAGGTGCCTACGGGGTAAACGGCGTTTTCAATGTTGCAGCCGGTGAAAACCGTGCCGTCGGTACATTCCACGGCGGCGCCCACGGGAAAATGGGAGTAGGGACAATAGGCCCGGTCCAGCATGGCCACGGCTGCGGCCTTCAATTCGTCAAGACTCATGGATAAAGCCTCCTTTTCGCGGTCAGGACGCGGATTTCGGCGTCCACTTCACGCCCCGGTTGGGGCGCACGTCCAGATTGATGATGTCTCTGGCATCGTAGAACTGGCTGTACCAGCCGATGACCTTGTCGCTGCCCCGGAGGGTGGTGCCGTCCGGGTGGAGCCGGTCACAAATCACCGCGCAGATGTCGGTTTTGATTTTGGAGTAGGAGCTGATGCCCACGGAGGCGAACACCCGGAAGCCCTGCTCCTGCAAATACTTAAAAATGGGGCCGGTCTGCTTCACGTCGTCCCCGTCAGGCCGGGCGCCGTGGGGATAATAGAGAATGGGGGTGGGACCGATCAGACTGCCCACCTCGTCCATCCAGCGCTTGGTGTCCGCCTTCACCCGCTCCAAAGAGGAGGACGAGAGATTGATGTGGCCCCAGGTGTGACTGCCGAAGGTCCAGCCGGTGCGCTTCAGTTCCGCGATGATGGGCTTCACTGCCTCACATTCCTTCAGACGGTTGGCCTCCAATTCATCATTCCAGACCTTGGTGTCCGTGTTGGTGCGGTAGCCTAAGATCCCCTGATAGCCGGTGAGGCTGAGGCTGCCCTTGGCACCGAAGGGGGAAAAGTCGGGGTGCTCCCGGACAAACTTGTCCAGAATAGTCACGGCGTCCAGATCCTGAGAGATGACCTCGTTGCCCTGAGGGTCTAGCCCATAGCTCCAGATGAGACCGTCCTCTCCCAGGATCAGCTTGTAGGTAAAGCCGTCCTTGAGCATATAGTCATAGTAGTTTACGTCATCATAGGAGAAGATCAGGGGCTTTTTGCCCTCCGGGATGTAGAGGGTGTTCCGGATCATTACCGGCTGGCCGTTGGCGTCGGTGCTTTCGCTCCATACGTCATTGATGTCCACCAGCACATAGCCCCGGTCATATACGCTTTGGAGAATTTTGTCATATTCGTCCACTGTGACCATCCAGTCATCGATGCCGTCGGCCTGACTGTCGCCGTCAAAGGCCAGCTCCGGGTAGGCCACGATGGGGTGGAAAAACAGATGCTCCACCACGCCGTCCCACGGTACATAGGTCACGCCGTCCACGGTGCCCCGGTCAACGGTGGGGGAGGAGATGACGTATGGCTCCTGCTGGGGTTCCTCCGGCTCCTCGGCAGGCTCCGGGGCGGTGTCGGGGGTCTCCGTCTGAGAAGCGTCATCGCCGGTCTGGGCGGGAGGGTTCGGCTGGGCCGTGCCGCCGCAGGCGGTGAGGGAGAGGGTCAGTAAAAGAGCTAAGAAAAGCGTGGTGATACGCCGCATAGAAACCAGATCCTTTCTGTCGAATCGTAGATGTAAGTCTTATTATATCAGTTTTTTGACAGAAAAAGAAGAACAATTCGGTGACAATTTGCGGACAATGCGGGAAAAACCGGGAGTGGCTGTGCCGCTCCCGGTTTTCTTATCGCTTGTCTCCCGGCTTGAAGATCAGGGCCATCACCACGGCGGAGACTACCGCTGTGGTGATGCCGCCTGCTGTGGCAGACAGACCACCAGTGAGGACACCCAGCCAGCCCTGCTCCGCCACCGCCTTTTCAACGCCCTTGGCCAGCGCGTGGCCAAAGCCCGTCAGGGGCACCGTGGCCCCGGCTCCGCCCCAATCTGCCAATGGCTGATACAGACCCACGGCACTGAGGAACACGCCGGCGACCACATAGCCCGTCAGAATACGGGCGGGGGTCAGCCGGGTGCGGTCAATCAGAATTTGCCCCACAGCGCAGAGAAGTCCGCCGCAGAGAAATGCGTTAAGATATGCCATACGCCCTACCTTTCCGTGCTGACGCACACCAGATGGCAGATGCCGGGAATAGACTCCCCCTGAAAACTGGAGGTGGGAGATAGCAGCGCCCCGGTGGGGGCGAACAGGATGCGCCGCCAGCGGCCCTGTTTCAAGCCGGTGAGAAGATAGCCGCTGAATACCGCCGCGGAGCAGCCGCAGCCGGAACCGCCAGCGTGCATATCCTGTCGGTCCCGGTCATAGAGCAGCATGCCGCAGTCCTCATAGTTTCGGGTCATGTCCACGCCGTCTTGCCGAAACAGGTCCATTACGATCTCGTGACCCAGCTCTCCTAAGTCCCCGGTGAAAATGGCATCATAATCCGCCGGGCCGGTGTGCGTGTCGGCAAAGTAGGCCCGGAGGGTGTCATAGGCGGCGGGGGCCATGGCAGCCCCCATGTTGTTGGGATCGGTGATACCCTGATCCACAATTTTCCCGCAGGTGACGTGAGTGATATAAGGCCCCGGCCCTTGGGCGGAGAGAAGGGTGCAGCCGGCGGCGGTGGCGGTCCACTGGGCGGTAGGGGAGCGCTGGCTGCCATAGGGGACCGGCATCCGGTACTGCCGCTCGGCGGTGCAGAAGTGGGAACTGGCTTGGGCGGCGACGGTTTCCGCAAAGCCGCCGTCAATGAGCAGCGACGCCAACGCCAGTGCCTCGCCCATGGTGGAGCAGGCTCCGTACAGGCCGAAAAAGGGGATGCCCAGTTCCCGCAGACCGAAGGAGGAGCCGATACACTGGTTCAACAGGTCCCCCGCCAGTACATAGTCCACATCGCCCGGCTTCAGCCCCGCCTGCTCCAACGCCCGCCGTAAAACCCGACGCTGCATGGTGGCCTCCGCCTTTTCCCACGTTTTTTCGCCGAAAAAGGAATCGTCGCACAGCTCGTCGAAATATTTGGCCAAAGGTCCCTGACCCTCCATCCGTCCGCCGATGTTGGCAAAGGAGAGGACTGAGGGCGGTGTCTGGAGTGCCGCTGTCCGCTTACCGATCCGTTTGCTGTTCATACCGTGCCCCCCACTGAAAGTCATGCGAACAGTATGCCCCGTTTGGCGAAATCTATGAGAGGGAGACGAGAAAAACCGGACTGCGCGTCGCACAGTCCGGTTTTTCTTGCTTATGATATTTACGATTTTTTTTGACGGGCCTTCCGCAGGCGGCTCCGTATGGTTTGGCGGCCCCGCTTTTTGCGGATCCGGATCACCACCAGCATTAGAGCCAAAAGGATCAGAACTGCCAGCAAGACCCACAGCAGAGGACTGGCGGTCCGCTCCTGCACACAGAAGGTGACGGTTTCCCGGTCGGAGGTGAACAGCAGATAGCTGCCGTCCACGGTGCTGTCCTGCTTTTCCCAGCCGCTTTCCGTCTTGACCCAGAGGTCATAGCGCTTGCCGTCCTCCGGGAGCCGGTAGTGGACCGTGTAGGAGATAGCGGTCATATCCGGATCGTCCACCGTGACGGTAACGGCGGTGCCGGTGCGGGCAGAGCCCTTCGCATCTGTCCAGGAGACAGGTTCCGAAGTGTGGCTGACGGTGGCCCGGCTGCTGAAGCTGCCATCCACCAGGATCTGGGGAAGGGTCTGGGTGTCATCCGTCAGGGAGGAGGTGTAAGGTGTGTAGACGGCATCCAGTGTCTGACTGGCGGTGAGATGGGTATAGTCCAGATCAGGCCAGACAGCGGAGAAACCCTTTTTCGCCGGGATCTCCGGCAGGCTGTCGATCCCCCGCCCGTACTGAAAGGGGACTACCGCTACCACCTTGCCGTCCGCCCGGAAGGTCAGTTCCATCTGGGAGAAGGTCTTGGGAACAGTGTCTCCTGCGCAGAGAACGTCGAAGGCGGCGGGCTCTGCCTTCCCGGCGTAGCTGATGCCGTCAATGGCGCCCAGCGTTTCGTGGGTGAACAGGCAGCTGGTCACGGAGCCGTCCTCGTCCACGTCTCCCGCAATAGCACCGGTGTAAGCGCCGCCGTCCACGGTGACGAGACTGCGGCAGTCAGAGATCGTTTTGCCATAACCGGCGATGCCGCCCACATAATCCTCACCGGAAAGGGTGCATTTGGCCCAGCTCAGGCGGATGCTGCTGTCGGAGCAGCCCGCAATGCCGCCGACATAGCTGCCGTCAGTGGAGACGGCGCCGTAGCTCTGGCAATCGGTGAGCTGACCGATATACGCCTGTCCCACGATGCCGCCGGCATAGTCATTCCGACCGGTGATGGTACCGCTGTTGGTGCAGCCGGTCAGAAGGGCGCGGGTCTGGTAGTGGAAATCCAAAGAATAGTTGCCGACTTTGGTCGTATCGCCGTCAGGATCGAAGTCAATCTCAATTCCCACGGAACCCACAATGCCGCCTAAATTTGTGCTGCCGGTGATCTCGCCTTTGTTTTCGGAGGCGGAGATCCGGCCGTCATGCTGTTTGGCGGGGGCGCAGGAATCGGACAGGTCCTGGAAATGATCCCGGATCTGATCTTCCTTACTCTTGCTTTGATCCTGATTCCAGTCGCTTTTTTCGCTGCGGATCAGATTCGTAATGGAGCGGAACTGGCTGTTGATGGCCTTGAGGTCGGCGATGAGGGTGTCGGCAGAGTCACTGAGCAGTTGGTTCAGAGCTTCACCGCTGTCCAGAAGGGCGTCCATGGCGTTTTGAAGCTGGCTGCCTTTTTCCGTAAGATCAGATCCGATGGGATCTATTTTGATTTCAGGCTTGTCAGCCTGCTTCCGTGTCAGTTCTTCCAGACCGCGGACCACCTGATCCAGTCGGTTCAGGGCCTTGTGGGCAGCGTTCTCCACATCCCCCAGATCCTCCAGCGCTTTTTTCAGTCGGGAAATATCTGCGGGCAGAGCGTTCAGAGCCTGCCGCATCTGCTCCAGAGCGGTGCCGACCAACCGGAGGGCGGTGCTGTAATTCCCCAGTACGTCCTTCAGATGATCCAGAGCTTCCTGAGGATCCTTACCGCTGATGATGGCATCCAGAACATCTTTTGCTGCTGATGTGACTGCCTTATGGGTCTCCCGGGCAGCGTCCCGGGCATCCCGCAGATTGGTAAGGGCTTTCTGAAAATCCTCTGCCGCGTCATTGCCGCCGGTCAGATCCTTCCGAACTTTTTCCAGCGTATCCAGCAGAGCGTCCAATGCGTCCAGTGCACTGCCTGTGTCATCCAGAATGTCTGCCAGATCGTCCAGCGCCTGAGAGATCCGAGCGGAAAGTTCATTGATTTCGTCAATGTTGCCGTTGGCCCAGTCCGTCATGGCATCGGTCAGTTCCTTGGCGATGTCCTTGGTGTCCCGGACCTTGCCGGTGAGATCGCTCATCTGGGCGTGGACGGAGTCGGAAATGCTGTCAGCGTGGTTGGCGGTACGATCCATGATATCCTGAAGCGTATCCAGCTGGGCCAGCAGCTTGTCGAGGAAATCCTCGCTGAAGGTCTGCAAGACCTCCGGCTCCAGCTGGCCCACGATGCCGCCCACGTCCTTCCGCCCGCTGACGGAGCCGGTGTTGACGCAGCCATCCAGCCAGCCGGCGCTGCGTCCGGCGATGCCGCCGATGTTGTAGCCGATCTGGTCATAGCCCACGGAGCCGCTGTTGGAGCAGCTCTGGATGGTGCCCTTGGAATAGCCTGCCACACCGCCGACGTCCGTATAAGCCGGGACGTTTTCCATGGAGTTCAGCTGGGCCAGATTTGTATAGTCGGTCTTGGGATCGTCTTCCAGATCGTGGGTGTTGATGCTGCCGCTGTTGGAGCAGCGGGTCAGGGTCCCGCGGTTTTCACCCACCACGCCGGCGGTGGAATGTTTGCCGGTAACGCTGCCGGAGAAGGCACAGCCCACCAGCTCGCCGCCGGTTTCATTGACGCCTACCAGACCGCCGATGCGGTTATCACCCATGACGGTGCCGGAGGCGATGCAGTTCAAGATCCGTCCGGCGTTGCTGCCAGCCAGCAGGCCCAGATCATCCTGCCGTCCGTTGGGATGGATGGTGCCCGACACCGTCAGATCCTGAACGGTGGCGCCGTTTTGAATGTAACGGAACAGACCCCGGACGTTGCCGCTGCCGGTAAGGGTCAGGCCGGAGATGGTGTGTCCGTTGCCTTGGAATGTGCCGCTGAAGGTGGGAATCGGAGTGAAGTCAACACCGTGGAGGTCAAGATCGTTCTCCAGAATCACAGCCTTTCCCTGAGACCAGGTATCCAGCGTGCAGTTCCGGGACAATTCGGCCAAATCCTCGGCAGTTTTGATGGTAACGGTGCTCTCAGCCGCCAGCGCAGCGGGAGCGGCCAGGGTAAACAGCAGGGTCACAGCCATGAGAAGGGCGGACCATTTTTGAATGCGTTTCATTGGGCGTCCCCCTCCTTTCCGGTGACAGAATCCGCAGGCGGCGTGTTCGGTGTATCCTCCGGTGACGGCCCTGCTTCAGGCGGTTGGCCGCTGCCTTCCGGCAGATCATAGCTGCCGGAGGACATGATGGCGGAAATATCGCCCTTGACTACGCCGTGGATCTCCGCGTCCACAAAGCCGGAGATCCGGCCCCGGACACGGCCATTGACAAAGGTGGTGCCGGAGAAACGCTGAGAAGCGATGGGCGTTGCGGGGAGCTTTACCTGGAAGCTGGTCTTTTCCACGATCCGGTCACCCAGCACCAAAATCTGAGGCAGGACGAACATGACCAGGAACATGGAGATCAGCGTGCCCCGGCTGAGGCACTGGCCAATGCCGACAATGGACGGCTCCGTGGTGATCTGCCCGATGAGGAAGCCCGCAGCGGACAGGATGGAGCCGGAGGTCAGTACCGTGGGGAAGGAGAGATCCAGCGCCTTGATCAGGGCCTCTCTGGGGGTCATCCGGGTCTTGAGGTCGGAATACCAGGTGGAAATGACGATGGCGTAGTCGATATTCGCGCCCATCTGGATGGAGGTAACGATCAGATAGCTCATGAAGAAGATGTTGGTGTGCAGCACCGTGGGGAAGGTGAAGTTGATCCAGATACTGCCCTGAATGACCAAGATCAGCAGAATGGGCAGGCCCACGGACATAAAGGTGAACACCAGCACCAGAACCACGAATACCACGGACAGGACGCTGATCATCACATTGTCTCTGGCGAAGGAAACGGACTGGTCATAGTCGCTGGTGGAGTTGCCTACTAAGTACACATCGTCGGCATCGTAGTATTTCTCCACGATGCTGTGAACGGTTTTCAGGAAGGCGAAGGTGTCGGTCCCCTCCTCCGGCAGATTCAGGTTCATGACCATGCGGGTGTAGTTGGGGCCCAGCATCTGGGTCTGGGCGTCGGTGATCTGCGTATAGGCGTCATTGATCTCCCGCTCATCCTCGTCATCCAGCGTCACATAGCCCTTTTCCTTCTCCTGATAGATAAAGAGGATCATATCCATGGCGGATACGGTATAGCTGTCGATGCCGCCCACGATGGGGCCGTAGTTATCCTCCTGATCCGCTGTATAGGCGGCGTAGAGGATGCAGGCTTCCTCGTAGGAAAGACCCATCATCTCCGAGAACTGCCGGGGCGTCAGCTTGTCGGTGAGGAAGTAGCCGGGCTTGGCCTCCACATTGGAAAGACCCATGGCATAATCCACCTCATCCAGTCCGCTCAGCTCCTTCAAAACAGCCTTTTCACTGGCGGTGTCCCCCTTGGGGACCACCAGTGCCATGATATTCTGGGTGCCGAATTCCTTTTCCACCCGGTCCGTCGCTGCCTGATGCTCATTGCGGCGAACGGTCATGACGGCGTTGTCGCCATACACATAGGGGCACTGGTTGGAGAGGAAGAAGCCTCCCACCACGCACACGATGAATACGGGCACGCCCACATGACGCAGGGCATAGACCAGCTTGCCCCAGCGGTCGATCTGGGGGATGAAGTTCTTGTGGCGGGTCCGCTCCATCGCCTTGGAGAAGAGCATCAGCAGTCCGGGCATCAGGGTGAACACGGCCAGCATACTCAGCAGGATGGCCTTGATGAGCACCAGACCCAGATCGAAGCCGATGCGGAACTGCATGAACATCATGGCGGCCAGACCGGAAATGGTAGTCAGGCTGCTGGCGGAGATAGAGGGAATGGCGGCGCTGACAGCGATGATGCAGGCCGTCCGGTCATCCGGGGCGTGTTCCCGCTCTTCCAGAAAGCGGTGAAGCAGGATGATGGAGTAGTCGATGGCCAACGCAAGCTGGAGCACCACTGTCACAGAGTCGGACACGAAGGAGATCTCGCCGAAGATGAAGTTGGTGCCCTTGTTCAGCAGCGCCGCCGCCACAAAGGTCAGCAACAGCACCGGCACCTCGGCGTAGGAACGGGAGGTCAGCAGCAGCACCAGCACGATGACCAGTGCGGCCACCACTAAGATAATGCCCATTTCCTCATTCAGCGTTTCGGATTTGGAGTAGCCCACATCGGTAGAGATGTAAGTGTCATAGGGGGCCAGTAGTTCCTTCACGGCGGCCAGACCGTCCTTGGCGGACTGGTCATCGTTTTCGCCCCGGAAGATGACGGTGATGAGGGCGTCGGCGCCCTGCATGTAATCCTCATAGGTCTTGTTGGCAGCGGAGGGCAGGGTGGTATCATCTGCCGACTTGTCTGCGTCCCAGAAGTCCACGGAGGAGATGTTGTTCAGATCTTCGATCTGATCCGCCAGATCCCGTGCGATCTCATACGTCACATGAGACACGATGATCCGGGCGGTGCCATAGGTCTTCATCTCATCCTCCATCAGCGTCAGGCCCCGGCGGGTCTCCGTGGTCTCCGGCAGATATTGGGTCAGATCGTCGCAGACCTTTACCCAGCTCTGGGTGATCAGGCTGGCGATAATGGCAATGGCGTACAGAAAAAAGATCAGGTTTCGTTTATCCACGATAAACGTGGCTAATTTTTCAAAAAAATTGCTTTTTTTCGGCTGGTCGCTCATGGGAGTCCCCTTTCTATGGCGCGTTTCAACAGCACATTCACATGAAATCACTTGTATCATATCCACGGACATATGGAATTGCAACAGTCAAATTCGGTCATTTGTCAAAATTCTGCGATTTTCCAGTTTTTGACTGGACAGATCCTGAAAAAACTTTTAAAATCTATGCAAACCGCCTGTAAATGAACAATGACAGCCCCCTTGACCTGTGCTATACTCTTAACAGAACTTAACGGAATGGGGCTGTAAGATGGGAAAAAGGTATAAAACCTCCGAGACCACTTGTCAGGCCATCAGCGGTGCGCTGAAGCAGCTCATGACCCAAAAGCCGCTGGAACGGATCACCGTGGCGGAGATCATGGATACCTGTGGGATGCGGCGGCAGCATTTCTACTATTATTTTACGGACATTTACGATCTGCTGCGCTGGACCTTTGAAAAGGAAGCGCTGGAGCTTTTGCAGCAGCAACAGGGCGTGTCCCCCTGGCAGAACGGCTTTCTGCATCTGTTCCAATATATCAATCAGAATCGGGCGGTCTGCCTCTGCGCGCTGGACTCTCTGGGCAAGGAATCTTTGAAACAGATGCTGGAGGCGGATGTCAGCAGCATCGTGGACCGGGCCGTCCGGCAGACGGCGGTGGAAAATGGCCTGCCAGCCCATTCGCCGGAGGTGGAAGTGGTGATCTGCCTGGTGACCATTATGATGGCAGGGGCGGTGGAGAGCTGGCTCCGGGGAGAGTTGACCCAGACACCGGAGGAGCTGACCCGGCGGATCGATATGATGTTTCAGGACTATATTCGCGGCGTGGCCCTTCGGCTGAAGGCTCCTGCCGCTGTATACGCATAGAAAACGAGGAGGGTGTGTTCCTATGAAAAAGCATGTGATCGCATTGGGCCGACAGTTTGGCAGCGGCGGCCGCGAGATCGGACGGAAGCTCAGTGAGTCTCTGGGGTTTGCCTACTATGACCGGGAACTGCTGAAGCTGGCGGCGGAGCGGGCCGAGGTAGGGGAGGAGCTATTCGCCGATAAGGATGAAAAGGCCGGCAACCCCTGGCTGTTCAAGGCCTTCTATCAGGGCGGCCCCAAGGTCAAGCAGGGGCAGTCGGCGGAGGATGTGCTCTTTCAGATGCAGAGCGAGATCATCCGGGAACTGGCGGAGAAGGAGGACTGCCTCATCGTGGGCCGCTGCGCGGATCTTGTGCTGACGGGGCAGGATGTGGATTGCCTGAGCCTGTTTATCTGCGCTCCCTTTGAGTGGCGGGTCCATCACCGGATGGAACTGGAAAATCTGGACGAAAAGGCCGCCCGGGCACTGGTGGAAAAGACCGACGCCCAGCGGGAGAAGTATTATACGCATTATACCGGCCGCCCCTGGGGCCTGCCGGAGAATTACGACATCTGCATCAACAGCGCACGGTTGGGGATTGAACGGACGGCGGCGCTGCTGGCGGAGCATTGCCGGGAGCTGTTCAGCAACCCCTGCTGAAAGTAAAGTGAACCCCGTCAGCCGCATTGCGGCTGACGGGGTGTTTTCTTCATTCAGGTATTCAGCAGGCGGAGCATTTCCTCTGCGGGGTCAATGACCGGCAGGGTGATCTGTCGGAGGAGAGCCTCTTTGAAATAGGGAAAGTGGGTGCAGCCAAGCACCAGCGCTTCTGCACCCAACGCCTGATACCAGTTCACAAGCTCCGGCAGACGGTTCTGTTTCACCAGCGTATCGGGGTCCTCTCCGGCCTCGATCCCCAACACCACAGGCAGAAGTCCGGTAGAGCGCAGGGTCAGGTCCGGGTTGGCACTGAGCAGGGTCCGCTCGATTCCGGCGGTGCCTTGGGCATTGGCAGCGATCACGGCCAGAGAGTGATATTTGGGCGCCAGCAGCCGGTAAACGTCCAGCGGTGTGACAATCTTCAAACCGGTTTCCCGGGCGACGAACTGGAAGTCCAGAGCGCCGGAAAGAGAATTGCAGTAAATGAAGGCTTTTTCGCAGCCATGCTCCCGCTGCGCCGCGCACAGAAGGGAGACTACGGTGTCGATCTTTTCCTCCGTGGAAGAGATCTGAAAAGCCGTCTGCTGGTGGGGGTCCTCTGATATCGGGCAAAAGACGCCGGGCAATCCCTGTGTGCTGAGGCAGTCCATGCCCATCTGGGTATCTACCGGTGTTCCGGCCATGACAATGATCGGTTTCATATCCATCGCGGTCTCCTTTTCAACCAGATTTTATAAGCGCGGGCGCGTATGATGTAAAATCAACGATTCTGACCCTATTATACGGGCTTTTCTCCCGGACCGCAAGACGGACCGCCTATAAGATTAACTGAACTGTCCTTATAAGGTATAACGCAGACACGCATAAAGCCGTTCTCTGGCCCGCTGAAGTGTGCGGCAGACGGTGGAGCGGTTCAGATGGAGCTTGGCGGCGATCTGCCCCATGGTGAGTCCCTGATCGTAGTAAAGCTCCAGCATCTGCTGCTGCCGCTTCGTGAGCACCTGCTGGCGGGCAAAGCGCAGATTCCGGCGCAGCCGCTCCAGATCCGCAGAGTTATCCGGGGCGCTTTCCCGCTGCCAGTTGGCCAGATCTGCCAGAAATTGACCGCCCTTGGCGTCCAGACTGATCTGATTCATCGGTGAGCCTCCTTATCATAGTCGTAATAATGAGCGGTGAGTCTGGCCAGATCCCGGGCCTCCTGCCATAAGGGCAGCAGCGCCGCCACCCGGCGTTTGAGGGCCTGGACGGCCTCCGGGTCCGTTTCCTGCCGGGTCAGACCGCGAAGCTCCACGATCCGACTTCGGATCACGGCGGCGTGTTCCGCGTAAACAACAGACATTTCCAACAGTGTCATAGCCCATCCTCCTTTCCGCAAATTGCTCGGCAGGGCCGCAGCTCCTGTCGGGCCAGTTCGGGCAGGCAGTCGGCGCAGGCCAAGGTGCCGTTGCAGACCCAATATTCCTCTCCTGACGCGATTTCCCGCCCACAAATGGAACAGCGTACCACGGCGGAAACGGAGCGCTTTTTTGTGCTCAAACAGATCCCTCCTAAAAAGAAATACGAAAATGAAAAAAAGTTGTTGACAAATCGGTTATGTTCTGCTAAGATAATCCTTGCTGTTGGAACTGCTGGTGTAGCTCAGCTGGTAGAGCAGCTGATTTGTAATCAGCAGGTCGGGGGTTCGAATCCGTCCACCAGCTCCACAATTTCATATGGGGGAATTCCAGAGCGGCCAAATGGGGCAGACTGTAAATCTGTTGTCACTGACTTCGGTGGTTCGAATCCACCTTCCCCCACCAATCGAACGCAGACTTTGCCTGCGTTCGATTTTTTTCTGCCCACAGTATTCGCCACACGGTTTCAGCAGGTGGACTGGAGAAAGCGGAACTGGGTGACTTACGTGGAACGGCTTTCGGTTTTGTTTGGCTGCTGCCCTCCTTTGCACGTATTTTTTATGGATCGTCAGGACAAGTTCCCTGTCAACGAGGTAACATTATCACAAGAATTTTGTTAAGTCAAGAATAATTTTACAAGAAACTTGTTAAAATGGATTGACAGCAACACTTTTTTTCGTTATGATTAAGACACCTGTGTCGAGAGTTGTCGAGGAACAGAACGAAAGGAGTTTTTTTCCATGAGTTTTGGCGAACGAATTAAATTCCGGCGTGGGGAGCTGAAGCTGTCCCGTGGGGAACTGGCGGGGCGGCTGGGAGTGTCCCCCTCGGCAGTGAGCAACTATGAAAACGGTCTGAGTTTTCCCAAGGAAGATGTGATGCTGCGGCTGTTTGACAGTTTGGAGACAGATCCCAATCAACTGTTTCGGGACAGCTTTCGGGGAGGCGGACAGGCGCTGAGCTCGGAAGAGCAGACTTTGCTGCGGAAATTCAGGGAACTTTCCCCATTGGGACGTGAAACGGTGCAGTCTGTGACCGAAGCGCTGTGGGCCTGCCGACAGGAGACGTCCCCGCTCCCGGCGGAGCGGCCCGAGGGCAGGATCATCCCCCTGTACCACACGCTGGCGGCGGTAGGCTGCGTTTCCGCGGTGCCGGGAGAGGATTTTGATGAGATCTCCGTCACAGAGCAAGTGCCGCAGACGGCGGAATTTGCCGTCCGCATCAGCGGGGACGCTATGGCCCCCTATCTGGAGGACGGCGCGGTGGCGTATGTGAGCCGCACGCCTCTGCGGGAGGGAGATGTGGGTATTTTCAGCGTGAACGGCAAGGTCCTTTGCCGGCAGTATGACCGGGACGATTCCGGTACGGTATATTTGTTTTCCCTGAATCGCCACCGTGCGGATGGGGACGTGACCTTGCCTGCTGCGGAGGCCGGGACGCTGATCTGCTTTGGCCGGGTGCTTACAGGGAACCTGTCAAACCGAAATTGAATGGAACCTCTTGTACTGGGGCGGATCAAAACAAAAATCTTCCGAGTGCGCGATGGGGCATCCATCCGAAGATAGAAGATAAAAACCCCCTGCGGGAAACGGCATAGCCGCTTCCTCGCAGGGGGTTTTATTCAGTTAAGCGGTCATCTCTGCCGCGTGGAGCTTATCGGCTCCGGCTTCACATAGAGCTTGACGCCCTCCATTCGCTCCGCAATCACGCGGGTCCCGATGGGCAGCACCGTGCCGTCGCTGCTGCGGGCGGTCCAGGTCTTGCCCTCTACATACACGGCCCCGGTGCCGGCCTCGTTGTCGATTTCCTCTGTTACCCGGGCAGTACAGCCGATGACCCGGTCCAGATTCGTGGGGACGGTTTTTGCGTTGGCTCGCTTCATCAGGGGCCGGACCGCCGCCAGAATGCCCACGGAGGCCGCCAGAAACAGGGCAATCTGAAGCCACAGCGCCGCACCTAAAAAGGACGCCAGCAGAGCCACCGCTGCACCGCCTACAAACCAAATGGATACCAATGCCGCGGTAGCGGCCTCCAAAATGCCGAAGGCCACCACAGCCCCCAGCCAGATCCAGTTCATCATCAAAGAACCCTCCTTTTTTGCAAAATCCATTTCTGCTTGCAGTATAGCACAGTTTTTGGCGAAAAACCACTTCCAATTTGCGGTGGGAGCACGGTTTCCGGTTGCGGATCGGCGGACAGTCTGTTATACTGACCCTAATATAGTTTTGAAAGTTGAAAGGAGACATGGACCATGACGCTGACGGTTCCCTGTCTGTTTGGTTTGGAAAGTCTGGTGGCGGACGAGATGCGCCGTCTGGACTTAAAAAATGTCCGGGCGGAAAACGGCCGGGTCCACTGTGAAGGAACTTTGGCTGACATTTCCCGGCTGAACATCAACCTCCGCTGCGGCGCACGGGTGCTGATGGAGCTTGGCTCCTTCCCGGCCCGTGATTTTGAGGCGCTGTTTCAGGGGGTCTACGCCCTGCCCTGGGAGAATTATATCCCACGGGACGGCGAATTCCCTGTAAAGGGCTATTCCCTGAACTCTCAGCTTCATTCGGTCCCCGCCTGCCAGTCCATCGTGAAAAAGGCGTCCGCTAAGCGGCTGGGGGAGAAGTACGGCGTGGAGACCCTGCCGGAGTCCGGCAGCCGGTATCAGATCCAGTTTTCCATCATCAAGGATGTAGCGACCTTGTATCTGGACACCTCTGGCGAGGGCCTTTACAAGCGGGGCTACCGGGCCAAAAACATGGGTGCGCCCCTGCGGGAAACGCTGGCGGCAGCGCTGGTGACCCTCTCCCGTTACCGGGGAAAGGATCCCTTCTGCGACCCCTTCTGTGGCAGCGGCACCATCCCCATCGAGGCGGCCCTCATTGCCAAGAACCGGGCCCCCGGCCTGGACCGCAGCTTCGCCGCCCAGCGGTGGAAAAACATGGACTCCAAGCTGTGGCTGGAAGCCGGAGACGAGGCCATGGACAAGGAGTTCCACGGCTATTATGACATCTGGGGCGGCGACATCGACCCCGCCGCTGTGGAGCTGGCGCGGCACAACGCGGAGCTGGCCGGTGTGGAGGACTGCATCCGCTTTGAAGTGGCAGATGCGGGAAAATTCCACCGGGACAGCGAATACGGTCAGCTGGTGACCAACCCGCCCTACGGCGAACGGCTGCTGGAAAAGAAGGAGGCCGAGGATCTGTATCGAATGTTCGGCGCAGCCCTCCGGGATCTGCCTCCCAAGTGGCGGGTGCTGGTGCTCAGCTCCCACACGGAATTTGAGCGGTGCTTCGGCCGACCCGCCGACAAAAAGCGCAAGCTCTACAACGGCATGATCAAGTGCGACGCCTTCATGTACGGAAGATGACCGGAGATCATGCCGTAACGGCGCAGCGCGCCGACGCCGCGTCAACGGCGCGCAAGCGTTTTGCCGCAGGCAAAACCTTGGACCGGGCGGGCTTTGCCTGACCGGTCAGGTAAGATCCGGGGCCCCGCAAAATCAAAGATTTTGTGGGGAACATGATCAAGTGCGACGCCTTCATGTACGGAAGATGACCGGAGATCATGCCGTAACGGCGCAGCGCGCCGACGCCGCGTCAACGGCGCGCAAGCGTTTTGCCGCAGGCAAAACCTTGGACCGGGCGGGCTTTGCCTGACCGGTCAGGTAAGATCCGGGGCCCCGCAAAATCAAAGATTTTGTGGGGAACATGATCAAGTGCGACGCCTTCATGTACGGAAGATGACCGGAGATCATGCCGTAACGGCGCAGCGCGCCGACGCCGCGTCAACGGCGCGCAAGCGTTTTGCCGCAG